>ENA-UONW01000342-UONW01000342.1-human-gut-metagenome-genome-assembly--contig:-CS52-NODE-342-length-71013-cov-19.751233_pt1 | contig 71013 bp, 55 predicted proteins | sample MGYA00242463_ERZ724010 | MGnify/ENA metagenome assembly ERZ724010 | reverse complement strand
GGCCGGTGGACTGCAGGATGATGTCCACGTTGATATTCTTCTGGGCCAGCAGGCCGAAGATCTTGAAGCTGGTACCCGGCTCATCGGGAACATTCAGGATCGTAATAACAGCAACGTCGGTGTCCTTTGCGACACCCTTGATCAGCATACCTTCCACGTCTTTTACAACCTCCTTGACGACCGTGCCGGGCACGGGGTTCAGGCTGGAGAGGACCTCCAGCTCCACATTATACTTTTTAGCCAGCTCCACGCTGCGGTTGTTGAGCACCTGTGCGCCGAGGGATGCCAGTTCCAGCATCTCGTCGAAGGTGATCTCATCCAGCTTGCGGGTGTTGCGCACCTTGCGCGGGTCGGCGGTGTAGACGCCCTCCACGTCGGTAAAGATCTGGCAGCGGTCGGCGTGGAGCGCTGCTGCGATGGCGACAGCGCTGGTATCGGAACCGCCGCGGCCCAGCGTGGTGATGTCGTCCAGCTTGTTCAGGCCCTGGAAGCCTGCCACGACGACGACGCGGTTGCGCTCCAGCTCCGAAGAGATGCGCTCGGTCTCCAGTTTGGTGATGCGGGCCTTGGTGTAGGCACGGTCGGTGCGGAAGCCTGCCTGCCAGCCGGTCAGACTGGTGGCATGGCAGCCCAGCTCGTTCAGAGCCATAGCCAGCAGGGCGATACTGATCTCCTCGCCTGCTGCCAGCAGCATATCCATCTCACGGGCAGAAGGGTTGTGGGTGATCTCTGCTGCCTTTGTGATGAGGTCGTCGGTGGTGTCGCCCTGTGCGGACACTACCACGACCACGTCATTTCCCGCGTTGTGGGTGTTGGCCACGATGCGGGCCACGTTGAAGATACGGTCCCGGTCCTTCACCGAAGAACCGCCGAACTTCTGTACGATCAACGCCATATCTTGTCACTCTCCTCTTTTTGCTCCCTCAGTGTGTGAGGGGTACACCGGGCGGAAGCGGTCTTGCACTTCCGGTCCTGTTTATCATTCCACTGTCGCACCGGTGTTGTCGGCATCCAGCCGCAGCAGTGTAAATGCTTCACATCCGTCCAAGCCTTCCAGCAGCTCGAGGCCCTTTTCCAGTTTGGAGTAGAATTTCTCGGCGTTGGCCTTCTCGGCCACAGCCATTACGGTGCTGCCGGCGCCCGAGACGTACACCGCCTTGGCACCGCAGAGCCGCGCCATATCGAAGACTTCCTTCGAGCCGGGCATCAGGGGCATCCGGTAGGGCTGGTGGAGCTTATCCTCGGTGGCAATGGCCAGCAGGTCGTGGCGGCCCTCGCAGAACGCCGCCGGGATGAGGGCTGCACGGGACAGGTTATACACCGCATCCTTGTGGGTGACCTCTTTGGGCAGGGCCGCACGGGCGGCTTCGGTCAGCAGCTTGTAGTCCGGTACGATGGCCGCAAAGCAGAGGCTCTCGTCTACATCCCGCTTGACGGAGTAGACGACGCCGTCTTCGAAAACGCTGCTGGTCAGACCGCCCAGAAGGGCCGGTGCCACGTTGTCCGGGTGGCCCTCGATGGAGGTGGCCAGCGTCAGCAGCTCCTGGGTGTTGAGCACATCGCCCAGCATCCGGTTCGCACCCAGCAGGCCCGCGATGATGCAGGCCGAGGACGAGCCGAGGCCCCGGGCCATCGGGATGGCGTTGGTCTGGACGAGCTTGAGGGGCGGCATGGTCTTGCCGACCTTATCGAATAGACCCTTGGCCGAGCGGTAGACCAGATTGGTCTCGCCGCGGGGGATGCGGGTGCCGTCCGCCGCCGAGATGTCCAGATGGTCGCTCTCTTCGAATGTCACGGTATTGTACAAGGTCACAGCCAGACCCAGCGCATCGAAGCCGGAGCCGATGTTAGCACTGGTGGCCGGGACGGAAACTTTTATCTTCATCGCAGTTCCCTCTTCTCTCACGCTCAGGCGTCCTCAGGCAGGCGGCGGAGCACCAGCTTCACGCTGCCGCCCATGGCCTCTACCTTGCGGGCTGCTTCGGCCAGAGCCTTGTCGTCGGCGCTGTCCACAAAGTAGGAGCAGCCGTCGAAATGCTCTTCCACCACATGGCCCTTGCCGTAGATGGCCTCGGCCACCGCCGGGGCGATGCCTTCCACACGCACATAGTATGCGGCGGGAGCGGGGTCGGTGAGCATTCCTTCCACCGGCTCGGCGGGCTGCCAGAACAGGCTGTCGTGGACCTTGACGCCGTTCTTGAGGGCGTCCACCACGTCGGCCACGACAGCACTGGCGGTGGGCAGCTTGCCCGCGCCCTTGCCGTAGAAGACCACGTCGCCCAGCATATCGCCCTTGACGAGGACGGCATTGAAGACGTCATCGACACCGGCCAGCTGGTTTGCCTTCGGCACGAGGCAGGGCTCGACACCGGCGGCAACGCTGCCGTCCTCGCCCCGCTTCATCCAGGCGATGAGCTTGATGACGCAGCCCAGCTTCTCTGCCGCAGCCACATCATCCACCGTGATGTCGCGGATGCCGCGGGTGGGGATGTTCTGGGGGTAGATCTGGTGGCCGCAGACCAGCGAAGACAGGATGGCGATCTTGCGGCAGGCGTCGCGGCCGTCCACATCGTCGCCGGGGTCCTTCGTCTCGGCGTAGCCCAGCTCCTGAGCGATCTTCAGAGCCTCGTCAAAGCCCAGATTCTCCCGCACCATCTTGGTGAGCATGAAGTTGGTGGTGCCGTTGACGATGCCTTCCACCTCGGTGATGACGTTGGCCGCGAGGCACTGGTGCATCGGAGTGATGATGGGCGTGCCGCCGCCCACGGAAGCCTCGAACAGGAAGGCGCAGTTGTGTGCCCTGGCCAGAGCCAGCAGCTCTGCGCCGTAGGTGGCCACCATCTCCTTGTTGGAGGTGCAGACGCTCCGGCCGCTCTCGAGGCAGGCCTTGACGTAAGGGTAAGCGAAGCGGGTGCCGCCGATGGTCTCGACGACGACTTTCACTTCAGGGTCTTCCAGAATGGCGTCAAAATTCTTTATAAACAGCTTTGCAGCCGGATGATCCGAAAAATCCTTGGGGTCAAGGATGTACTTGACCTCCACCGGTTCGCCTGCGCGGCGGGAGACGCCTGCGGCGTTGCGGCAGAGCACCTCGTACACGCCGCTGCCCACCGTGCCAAAGCCCAGAATCGCGATTTTTGCCATGATACTGCCCTCGTTCCTTTTTTCTATGAATGTACTGTCACAGATTGTATCCGCAGTGTACGCCCACGACCATCCTCTGGCGCGAAAGCTTTTCCGTCAGCTCCTCGGGGGTCATCTGCATGGTGTCGGTGCGGATGGTGACAGCCACCAGCGCGGCTCCGTTCTCCGGAGTAGACTGATTGATGGTCACGATGCTGGCACCGGCGGCACTGATGCCGGCCAGAAGGCTCTGCAATGCACCCGTCTCGTCCCGCAGGGTCGCCATGACAGTGATGACCTCGCGGCCATTCTCCGAGTCGAAAATGCAGTCCTTATATTTATAAAATGCACTGCGCGACAGGTCTACACTGCGGGTCGCAGCCGAAATGCTGCGTGCCTCTCCGCTGGCCAGAAGCTCCTTGGCCCGGACGACCTTGAGGAAAACTTCCGGCAGGACCTGCGCATCCACCAGATAAAAACGGCGTTCCAACTTGTTCACCTCTCAAACACAAGTGTTCTTGCAGAAAATATAATAGCATCCGACTCCCTGCATTGCAAGAGGTCGGATGCTATTTTGTCAGATTATCCAGTTTTGAGCCGTGAAGTACCCCTTCAGCGCACCGAATCTGCAACCCGATGTGCCGAAAAGTATGATTTTTGCCTCAGTCGGTGTCCAGGTTGGTGGTGTCCGGCTCAGGCGCGAGGGGTTCGCTGGCGACAGCTGCCTGACCGTGGGAATAATTGCAGACGTCGGGCAGATCGTCGGCACGGTAGTAGCCCACTGCCGTGCTCGGGCAGGAGCCGCTGGCCAGCAGGCCGCTCTGGGTGCAGTAGCTGCGCTCCACGACGCCGTCAGCCGCCGGGAATGCCTTATAGGGCAGGTCTGCCTGGACCTGCTCCATCAGGGCCTTCCAGGCCGTGACGCAGGTGCGGGTCTTGGCCTGCTGCTTGCCGAGGGTCTTGGTCATATCGTAAGGCGCATCGTAGCCCCACCACACAGCGGTGACGTAATAGGGCGTGCCGCCCACGAACCACAGGTCCTTCTCATCGCTGGCCGTACCGGTCTTACCGAAGGCCTCCATACCGTTGGAGTTGGGGTAGCGGCCGCTGGCCGTACCAACGCTGGAGAACAGGACGTTCTTCAGCAGACGGTTCATGACGTAGGCCGTCTGGGGCGTCAGAGCCTGATAGCTGGTGTCGTTGCTCTCCATATAGATGTTGCCGTCACGGTCGAGCACACGGGTGTAGAGGTGAGGCGTGGTGTACTCGCCGTCGTAGAAGATCTGGAACGCCGCCGCCAGCGCCATCGGAGTGACGCCGTGGGTCTGGCTGCCCATGACCATCTGTGCAAGGCCCACATCGTTGACGGGATCCAGCGTGCTGAGCTGCAGGGTATTGTAGACGAAGTTGAAGATGTTGTTCGCGCCCACAAGGTCGCCAACGCGGATGGCGATGGTGTTCAGGGAGCGTGCGAGGCCGTTCCAGAGCGGCAGGTCGGAGCCGTCGCCGTAGTTGCCGCCGTAGTTGCGGGGCCAGCTGCGCCATGCGTTGGGGTAGGCTTTCAGCTGCTTGTCCGTCAGGCCCATGAGGCCGTTCCGGCGGCAGTAGTCCTCGTCACGGATGACCATGTCCTGCTTGAGGTAGAGGGGCGAGTTGTTGAGCATGGTAGACCAGTTGACCAGACCATACTCGATGCCCAGCGCATAGGCGCCGATGGGCTTGATGGTAGAACCGGTCTGACGGGTGACGCCGTAGGCGCGGTTCAGGGAAAGGCTCTTGGTCTTTTCGCCCAGACCGCCCACCATGGCGATGACATTGCCGTCATAGTCCAGCGTGACCATCGCCGCCTGTGTGCGGACGTTGCGGTAATAGTAGACCGTACCGTCGTCGCCGGTGCGGGTCTTGGGGGTGCCGTCCTCGTTGTAGACCTGCACATCGTCGTCGGAGATGCTGGTCACCTCTTCCTCATGCCAGCCGGCCGGGAAGTAGGCGTCGTCGGTGTTGAGCATCAGGTTCTCCATCGCGGTCTGGATCTTGGGGTTGACCGTTGCCTCGATGGTGTAGCCGCCGGTGTAGAGCATACTCTGGGCGGTGGACTCGTCCACGCCCTCCTTGGCCATGATGTCCTTCACCACCTCGTTGAAGAGGGCATCGGTGAAGTAAGAGGTGGTGGAACTGCTCTTCTTCGTGTTGTCCGTCTCTGCCAGCACCAGCGGCTGGGCAGCGGCGCTGCGGTAATCATCCTCCGAGATGACACCCTGCTGCCACATATTGTAGAGCAGGAAGTTCCGGCGGTTGATGAGGTTCTCGGGGTTGGTGTAGGGGTTATAGTTGGTGGGATTCTTGGTGATGGACGCGATGGACGCGCACTCCCAGAGGGTCAGCTCGCTGACATCCTTGTCGAAGTACTCGTTTGCCGCCGTCTGGACGCCCTGGATGGTACCGGTGAAGCTGATGGTGTTCAGGTAGGCTTCCAGAATGGTCTCCTTGGAGTAGCTGCGGCTCAGGATGAGGGCGCGGTAGATCTCGCGCAGCTTGCGCAGTGCGCCCTCGATGCCGCTGGCGCTCTTGTCGCTGGTCAGGTTCTTGATGAGCTGCTGTTCCAGCGTAGAGGCGCCCTGCTTGGAGCTGTAGATAGGCAGCAGGTATTCATTGATCATCGCGCCGATGGTGCGCTTGAAGTTGACGCCCGGCTCGCTGTAAAAGTCTTTGTCCTCGGTGCAGATGAATGCATACTGTAGGTTGGTGGGGATCTGCTCGAGGTCCGCCCAGACGCGGTGGCTGTTGGAAGAGCGCAGGGTGGCGTACTCCACCTGTGCGCCGGTGTCGGGGTCGGTGGCCACCACAAGGCTCGACTGACTCAGTTCGATGTTGTCGAGGTCCAGCAGGTCGCCGTCACTGGCCGTAGCCTGTACCACATAGTACACAGCGCCCACTGCCACCAGACTGCCCGCCATAATGCCCAGACAGACGAGGGTGACGATGGTCCGGCCCAGGAATCCGAGAACGGGATGGCCGTGCTTTTCTTCCTGCTCCTGCGGCCCGCGAGGCTCACGGACCCGCCGGTTCTGCTCCGCTGCGGGCCGCTGCTCCCGGAGCGCACCATCACTGTGGAGTCTCCGTCTTTCATTGTTTGAGATAAGGATCGCCTCCTATCGCAATTTTCACTGTTCTGCATCTCAAAGCATCCTCTGACGATGCCGTTTGCTGTTCCTGCTGCGGCCAGACGGCCCACAGCCATAATAATTTATAGTCCGCACCGCCCGCTTCCGCAAGGGGGAAATCGACGGGATACGATGTTAGTATAGCACATCTGCCCCGCCAAAGTACAGCATCCGGGTGTGAAAATTCTGCATTCCTGTCTGAGGCAGTTTTCTTTTGCACATACTACCGTCTGAAACACCATTTCAGCCGAAAGGAGTCCACTGCCATGCGCAAGGTCTGGCTCTGCATTTTTTATGCGCTGTGCATTTTTACCATCGTGTTCAGCCTGTTCTGGATGGCCCTGCCCAGTCTCCCCTTCCCTGCCGACTCCGGCGAAGAGACGCCGGCCTCCGAGCCGGGTCTGGCCGCGCAGGGCTCCGCCGGGCAGAGCGGCACCGACTTCTACCTCTGCGACGAGGGCGGGCGGGTGGTCGTCTACACCTGCTCCGACAACGGACTGCCCGACAAGCGGCTCCTGCGCACCGGCATCTATGTCAATCTCCTGCCCGAGGCCGATGCCCTCCGGCTCAAGCAGGGCCTCTACGTCACCGGCGAAACGGCCCTCCGGGCGCTTCTGGAAGACCTGGGTGAATAAACAAAAACAGTGCAGACGCTCCCCGGGGAGGTCTGCACTGTTTTTATCCTTTATCAGAATCAGGCTTCGAGCTGTTCCAGCGGGATAAGGTAGTCCCTGCGGCACTGCTCGTAGTTGAGCATATATTCCTTGGTGGGGTTGTGGTGCATCATGTTCTTGAGGGTATGGGAGTCGTAGTCCTCGCCTGCCTCCATGCCCACCAGACGGGCGGCGATGTTGGAGCAGTGGTCCGAGATACGCTCTACATTGTTCAGCACATCGAGATAGACGACACCGGTATCAATGGAGCAGGCACCATCTTTCAGGCGCTTGATGTGCTGCGCACGAAGCCGCTCCACGAGGATGTCGATGACCTGTTCCAGTGGCTCCACCTGGCTGGCGGTCCGGGCGTCGTCGAACTCGAAGGCGTCCGTGGTGAGGGTCAGTATCTTTTCCAGCGCATTGTCGAGAAGCTTCAGCTCCTGCTGTGCCTTCTCGCTGAAGGTGACTTCCTTGTCGGTCAGCTCCTGCGCTTTTTCTTTGATGTTGACTGCATAGTCGCCGATGCGCTCGCACTCGGTGACAAAGTTGAGCAGCTCGGTCACCTCATGGCTCTCCGCGTCGCCCAGCTCCTGGTCTGCCAGCTTGATGAGGTAGTTGGAGATGTCCACCTCCATCCGGTCGATGAGGTTCTCGCGGACATCGATGGCACTCACGACGTCCTCGTCCATCTTGAGCAGCAGCGGGGTGGCGAGGCCGACGTTGCGGGCTGCGCGGCGGGACATCTTGACCACCGCGTTCTTAGCCTGCTGCAGAGCCACAGCCGGGCTCTTGAACAGACGCTCATCCAACACAGGCATACTCAGCTCCTGCGCCTCCTCCGCGCTGTTCGGCACGGTCATCATGGCCAGCCTGGACAGCACGCCGCTGCAGGGCAGGAAGAACAGCATCGCAATGACGCTGGTCATGGTGTGGATGTTTGCAATGCTGCTCTTGTTCATCACATCGCCCCACATGGGGATGCCGATGGTGAACTGGACTGCATAGACCAGCGCCAGCAGGATGACGCTGCCGATAATGTTGAAGTACAGGTGGATGAGGGCGGCGCGCTTGCCGTCCTTGGAGGAGCCGCCGATGGTCAGCAGCGGGGTGAAGGCCGTGCCGATGTGGGCACCCAGCACGATGGGGATGGCCGAACTGAAGGTGACGAGGCCGGTGCTGGAAAGCGCCTGCAGGATACCTACAGAGGCCGAAGAGGACTGGATGATGACCGTGACCACCACGCCCACGAGAACGCCGAGGATGGGGTTGGTCATGGTGACGAACAGCTCCTGAAATGCTGCGCTCTCACGCAGGGGAGACACACCGGTGTCCATCAGGCTCATGCCGGTGAACAGGATGCCGAAGCCCAGCATGATCTGGCCGATGTTCTTTTTCTTCGCGTTGCGGATAAATACATAAAAAATGCAGCCGATAAACGCCACCACCGGCGCAAACGTCTTGGGCTGGATGAGGGTCAGGATGAGGCTGTCGCCCGAAATATCCGCCATGCGGATGAGCTGACCGGTGACCGTAGTACCAATGTTTGCACCCATGATAACGCCTACCGACTGCGTAAGGGTCATGATGCCGGAGTTGACGAGGCCGACGCAAATGACGACCGTGCCGGCCGACGACTGGATGACGCCGGTGATGAGGGTGCCGAAAATGACGCCCTTGATGGTGGACGAAGTCAGTTTCTGCAATACGCCCTGCATCTTGCCGCCGGCCAGCTTTTCGAGGCCGGCACCCATGATCGACATACCATACAGGAACAGCGCAATACCGCCCAGCAGAGAGGTGATGTGTGTAATGTCCATAAAACAATGCTCCTAAAATCTTCCTATTGCTCCATTGCACAAGACGGCTGTGCTTAGCTCTCCATACGCAAAACGCCGTCCTTTTTATTATAGCATCGAACCCCCCGGCTCAACAAGCATTATTTTACAGGAAAATCACTTTTTTGACCGGAATTTTAAGATTTCCGGGCCTTCTTAGACGGTTCTTTTCTTGAATTTTACATTCATTTTACATTAGTATTTTCTAACCTCTGCTCCGACGTTTCCCGGCATTCCCGGGAATACATCAGGCGGCATCCAGCTCTTCCATCGCCTCCCGCAGGGTGTCCGCCGAGAACAGGAACGCGCCCGTCCCCGTATACACCTCCACATGACCGCCCACATACCGCAGTTCAACGTCTTTCATTCCTCTTCCCTCCTGTGTCTTTTTGTTCTGACAGGAGTATAGCAGAATAAAAATCCAATAAAATGTACTTTTAGGCAGTTTTTTGAGCAAAAAGGCGCAAAAAAGCTCTCTGTCAGCGTCCTTGCCCTCTCAGGTGCTCCGCGCAAGCTCCCCCAAGGGGAGAGCCAAAATCTGTCCGAACTTCTCCATTCACGCAGGAAACAGGGCGATTCGCGCAGGTTTTATTGATTTTTCTCCGCAGATGTGGTACATTCAGGGTAATTAGACCCCCCCTGTTTTTCACCATTCAAAGGAGGTTTTTGTATGCTGTCTTATCGTAAGCTTGCGATGCGTGTTCTGGGTCGCCCCCTCCATACGGAGGGTATCGATTCACCCCGTCCGGCCTCTCAGCGGGCAGCAGCGTTTATCCTGACCGCCGCAATGCTCACCACCCTTGCCGCCCCGGCTTTTGCCGATATATGGCACATCGAAAATGGTGACATTACGATTTCGGCGGGTGAGAGCGGCAACAACGTCACCCAGAACAACAATACCACCTACGGCGACACCAACACCATCATCACAAATCAGAACAAGGACACCGCTTCTTCCCACACCGTGACCATCGAGGCCAAAGATAAGGACGATAAGGTCGAGGTCACACTCAAGGATGTGAACATCGACACCAGCAGCCGGAACAAAGCCGCCGTAAGCGTGACCGGCGAGGGCGACACCAATATCAAGCTGGATGGCGACAACGCGCTGAAGAGCGACATCTACCGCAGCGGCATCTACGGCAGCGGCAGCCTCACCATCTCCGGCGGCGAAAATGACAGCCTGACGGCCCAAGGCGGCAGCGGCGCAAACGGCATCTCCAGCAGCGGCAGCCTCACCATCTCCGGCGGTACGGTCACTGCCAACGGCGACGACGGCGGCCGCGGCATCTCCAGCAGCGGCAGCGTCACCATCTCTGGCGGTAGTACGGTCACTGCCAACGGCGGAAGCGGCACCATCTCCGGCGGCGACGGCATCTGGAGCGGCGGCGGCGTCACCATCTCCGGCGGTAGTACGGTCACTGCCAATGGCGGTAACGGCGGCAGCCTCGTCGGCGGCGACGGCATCCGCAGCGGCGGCGGCCTCACCGTCTCCGACGGTACGGTCACCGCCAAGGGCGGTAACGGCGACAGCAAAGACGGCTACGGCGGCGACGGCATCCGCAGCGGCGGCGTCGTCACCATCTCCGGCAATACGGTCAACGCCGCTGGCGGCTACGGCGGCAAAGTCGGCGGCTACGGCATCTGCAGCTTCGACCGTGTCGCCATCTCCGGCGGTACGGTCGAAGCCGCTGGCGGTAACGGCAGCACCGGCGGCGGCAGCGGCATCTACAGCAGCGTCATCGATCTGTCAGGCAGCCTTGAGCTGACCGCCAAGGCCGGCAGTCCCAACGGCAAGGCCCTCTCGCAGAAAGGCAGTGAGCTTGTCCTCGACACCATCAAGGACAAGCTGGGTCCGGGCGCAAAAGTCACCGCCACCGATGCCGACGGCAAGGTCATCGATCAGGTCTCTACCCCCCGCCCTGTGGAGCCGGAAGAGTCTTCTTCCTCTTCTGACGGCGGCTCTGCCGCCCCGTCCGCACCCGCCTCTCCCCTCCCCGGCCTGACTGTCACCGACAAGGACGGCCAGCGCATCTCCTACACCAGCACCCAGAGCGGCAATACCCTCACCGTCTGCGTCGGACGGCTCACAGCCTCCTTCCGCATCTCGCTGGCCGCGCTGCGTCAGCTGCGGGCTGAGGGCATCGAGACCATCACCTTCCAGACCATCCTCTGCTCCACCACCCTCTCGGTGGACGAGCTGTTGGCCATGGGCGGCGAGGACGCCGAGGCTGTCCTGACCCACCGGTTCACCGATTCCAGCCTCACTGTAGGCTGAAGCTCCACTCTCCCCTTCCCACAGGCATAGAAAGGCCCCGCTGCCCTGCACATTTCATGCAGAGCGGCGGGGCCTTTTCCTGTTTTACTGCACCCCGGCAGAAACCGGGACTCGTTTTTCCTGCTTTTCGGGCTTTCTGCGCTGCTCTGTGGCGGCAGCTCGGGAACGGTCGTAACAGTAGCGGATGATAGCCTGACGGCGGACGATGCCGATGAACATTCCCCGGTCATCCACGACGGGGACAAAGTTCTGGTTCATGGCCGCCTCGATGAGCTGGTCCATGCTCGTGGTGACCGTGACGGCCTTGTAGTCCCGCTTGTGGGCAAAATCCCGGATGGGGATGTCCTCTGCCGCCTCAAGGTCGAGGCCGTGGAACTTTTTCAGCCCCCAGAGGATGTCCCCTTCCGTCAGGGTCCCCACATACTCTCCCTTGCGGTTGAGCACCGGGATGGATGCGTAGCGGTTGTTCTCCCATTTTTCCAGCGTCTGGCGAAGGGTGAAGTCATCGTACACATACATCAGGTCCTGCTTGGGGGAAAGGAAAAACAGAATATTCATGAAAACAACTCCTATTGTGAACTTTTCCGCCGCCGGGCCGCAGCTCCTGTGCAGCCGCAGCAAATTCCTGTCTTCAGCACCTTGGCAGCCGAATGTCCCGGCATCCTGTGCCGGATACAGTCTTACTCTTGCCACCTTAGATTTTAGCACTTTTTCATAGTAAGATAAAGACGTCTGCGCCATCTTTTATATTTTATTCACAATCACCTTTTGTTTCGTCGGATAAATATTCACGAAATGGATGCACTGCGAAGGATTTTGTGCTATACTAACAACAGGAACGCGGCCCTTTGCGGCTCTGTCTGTCTTTCAGTATACCGGCATTGCGGTGTCGAAACAGACCGAGACGGGTAAGCCGCGCCTGACTTTTTTCTTTCTGTCAGCAATTATATGCTGTACAGCTTCCTCATAAAGTTGTATAATAAAAGTGGTACGCCGCCTTCTTTGGCCTGCGCACCGCCCCGCCGCCGTGCGGACCGGGGTATCATAATGAATAAAAGGAGCAGAGCGACTATGATCACTTCCCGTTTTCCGCTGGGAGATGTCAGCTTCTCAGCCGAGTATTTTTCCACGCTCGTGGGCGAAGCAACCAAACAATGCTACGGCGTGGCCGCAATGGCCCCCCGTGATCTGACCGACCGTGTCCGCAGCGCCGTGCGCGGCGTGGACGATTCTGCCAAGGGCGTCCGTGTCACACAGGAAGAGGGCCGTCTCGTGATCGAGCTGCACATTGCCGTCAGCTACGGGCTGAACATCTCCACCGCCGCGCGATCCATCTCGCACCGCGTGAAGGACGAGGTTGAGCAGGCCACCGGCCTGAAAGTCGCCCGCGTGGTCGTATCGGTCGATGACGTGGTTGCCTGATGAGACAAAGCCCGCCCGGGGGTACCGGGAAGATATAAGGAGTAAAAAGCAATGATTTCTGGTAAGATCCTGCGCGACGCCATTATTTCCGGCGCAAACAACATCAACAACCAGCGCTCCCGCGTGGACGAGCTGAACGTGTTCCCCGTCCCCGACGGCGACACCGGCACCAACATGGGCATGACCGTCGGTGCAGCCGTCCGTGAGCTGCAGGCCATGGACGACAGCTGCACCGTGGGCGAGGCCGCAAAGACCGCTGCCTCCGCCATGCTGCGCGGCGCCCGCGGCAACTCCGGCGTCATCACCAGCCTGCTGTTCCGCGGCTTCTCCAAAGCTCTGGAGGGCAAAAAGGAGGCTGACGCCGCCGACATCGTGGCTGCACTGAAGAAGGGCGTCGAGGGCGCTTACAAAGCTGTCATGAAGCCCACCGAAGGCACCATCCTGACCGTTGCCCGCGTCGCTTCCGAGGAAGCTGCTGCCTGCGGCAAAGAGGATGTGGCCGAGCTGTGGGACGTCGTGATGACCGCCGGTCAGAAGGCTCTGGAGGACACCCCCAACCTGCTGCCCGTCCTGAAGAAGGCCGGCGTCGTGGACGCCGGCGGTCAGGGCATCATGATCATCTTTGAGGGCATGGGCAAGGTCTTCCACGGCGAGGCCATCGTGGCCGGCGGCGAAGCTGTCCCCAACAAGGCCAAGCTCTCCACCGAAAACGCCGGCAGGGGCGTCTTCACCGACGACCTGATGAAGGTCGAGGACATCAAGAACGGCTACTGCACCCAGTTCCTCATCAATAAGAACGAGGGTGCAAGCGCCGCAAAGATGCGCGCCTTCGCCGAGTCCAACGGCGACAGCGTCGTCTGCATCGAAGACGATGACGTCATCAACCTCCATGTCCACACCGCCGACCCCGGCAAGATCCTGAGCGAGGCCATCAAGTACGGTTACCTCACCAACTTCAAGATCGAGAATATGCACGAGCAGTTCCTGGCCCGCCAGAAGCAGGGCAAGAGCCTCGAGAAGCAGGCTTCCGCTGAGAAGAAGCCCGACCCCGCCAGCGAGTTCATCTACGCTGCCGTTGACCCCAGCCGCGACTATGGCTTCGTTGCTGTCGCCGCCGGTGAGGGCCTGAAGGCTGTCTTCACCGACCTGGCCGCTGACGCTGTCGTCTCCGGCGGTCAGACCATGAACCCCGCCACCGAGGACATCCTTGCCGCCATCCAGAGCGTCCCGGCCAAGACCGTCTTCGTTCTGCCCAACAACAAGAACATCATCATGGCTGCTGAGCAGGCCCAGAAGCTGGCTGACCGTCAGGTGGTCGTCCTGCCCACCCGTACCGTCCCCATGGGCATCACCGCTCTGCTGAACTTCGACCCCTCTGCTACCGTGGAGGCCAACACCATCAACATGATGTCTGCTGCCGATAAGGTCTCCACCGGCCTCATCACCTACGCCGCCCGCGACAGCGAGTACGACGGCAAGCGCATCAGGAAGGGCGAGATCATGGCCCTGGAGAACGGCAAGATCGTCTCCACCTCCAACGACATCACCAAGGCCACCTATCGTCTGGCCCGCGGTATGTGCAAGAAGGATTCCAGCTTCGTCACCATCATCTCCGGCTGCGACGTCTCCGACGAGGATGCCGAGAAGGTGACCGAGATCGTCAAGGCAAAATGCCCCAGCCACGTTGAGGTCAGCCACATCCGCGGCGGTCAGCCGGTCTACTACTATATGATCAGCGTGGAGTAAGCCTCTCCCCTGTTCAAAAACTCAATCGTATAACAAAACGACCTCTGCTTCCGGTCCATCCGGCTGCAGAGGTCGTTTTTTGCTGCAATTTTAGAAGAAGCTCACCTGACTGCTTTCCGGCAGCTCACCCAGAGCGCCCACCTGACGCAGGCGGTCGATGATGCTGCTGCCAACGCCAGAGGCCTGCTGCAGTTCCTCGATGGAGAGATACTCTTCGCCGTGGATGGTCACATTTTCCAGCGCATCGGCGGCGGCACCGCCCAGACCCTTCAAGGAGCAGAAGGGCAGGCGTACCTTGCCGTCCTCCACCACATACTTGGAGCCCCGGCTCTTGCCCAGCTCGATGGGCAGGAACTCGTAGCCGCGCACCAGCATCTCGTTGACCAGCTGGAGCGAGACGAGCACATCTTCATCCTTGGCGTTCTTCTCTTCCTTGAGGCGGCGCTTCACCTCGTTCATGTGGGCGCGGGCCACCGCCGCGCCGCCCACAGCGGCTTCATAGTCAATGTCATCGCCGCGGACGGTGAAGTACACCGCATAGAACGCCTGCGGGTGGTAGAGCTTAAACCACATGAGGCGGATGGCCGACATCAGGTAGGCCACCGCATGGGCTTTCGGGAACATATATTTTATCTTGCGGCAGCTCTCGATGTACCAGTCCGGCACATCGTGCTCCCGCATAGCCTCTTCCCAGCCGGGTGCAAAGCCGCCCTTGGCCACCTTGCCCTTACGGACGGCCTCCATAATATCGAAGGCCATCTTCGGCTCGAGGCCCTTGCGCAGCAGATAGAGCATGATACTGTCACGGCAGCCGATGACCTCCGCGATGGTACAGGTGCCGCTGCGGATAAGCTCGTCGGCGTTGCCGGTCCAGACGTCGGTGCCGTGGGACAGGCCCGAGATCTGGATAAGCTCGGAGAAATTCTTGGGACGGGCCTCCACCAGCATTCCGCGCACGAAGTTGGTACCCATCTCAGGGATGCCGAAGGTGCCGGTCTGGCTGTCGATCTGCTCCGGCGTCACACCCAGCTCTTCCGGGCTGGTGAGCAGGCTGTAGACCTTGGGGTCGTTCATGGGGATGCTGTCCACGGGGATGCCGGTGTACTCCTCGAAATACTTGTAGAAGGTGGGCATATCATGGCCCAGCTCGTCCAGCTTGAGCAGGGTGTCGTGGAGGTACTTGAACTCGAAGTGGGTAGTCAGCAGACCGCCCGCCACATCGTCCGCCGGGTGCTGGATGGGGCAGAAGTCATAGATCTCATAGGTATCTGGCACGACGACCATGCCGCCGGGATGCTGGCCGGTGGTACGCTTGACGCCGGTGCAGCCCAGCGTCAGGCGGTTCTCTTCCGCGTGGTTGACCGTTCTCCCCCGCTCATCCAGGTACTTTTTGACGTAACCGTAGGCCGTCTTGTCCTGAATACCGGAGACGGTGCCGGCCTTGAACACGTTGGCCTTGCCGAACAGCTCTTCCGTGTAGCGGTGGACGTTGGACTGGTACTCGCCCGAGAAGTTCAGGTCAATATCAGGCTCCTTGTCGCCGTAGAAACCAAGGAAGGTCTCGAAAGGGATGTCGTGGCCGTCCACCAGCATCCGGGTGCCGCAGTGGGGGCAGTTCTTGTCGGGCAGGTCGAAGCCGTCGTCCACGCTGCCATCGGTGATGAACTCGCTGTATTTGCACTTGGGGCAGCGGTAGTGGGGCGGCAGACTGTTGACCTCCGAGATTCCGGAGAAGTGGGCCACAGCTGACGAGCCGACCGAACCACGACTGCCCACCTGATAGCCGCCCGCGTTGGAGTAGGCCACCAGTTTGACCGCGATGACGTACAGGACGGCGTAGCCGTGGCCGCAGATGGAGTCCAGCTCTTTTTGCAGGCGCTTCTCCACGATCTCGGGCAGAGGGTCGCCATAGTCCCGCTTGGCGTGTTCCCAGGTCGCATCCCGGAGCTGCTGTTCTGCGCCCTCGATGCTGGGCGGGTAGGTGCCGCGCGGGATGGCGCGGACGTTGCCGTCGATGCTGGCCGCTATCTTGCGGGGATTGGTCACGACGATCTCGTAGGCCTTTTCCTTGGGCAGGTAGCTGAACTGGTTCAGCATATCCTCGGTGGTGCGGTAGAACAGGGGCGGCTGGTTGTCCGCGTCCTTGAAGCCGTTGCCCGCCTGCAGGACAGAACGGTAGATGGCGTCCTCCGGCTCGGTGAAATGGACGTCGCCGGTGGCGATGACGGGCTTGTGCAGGTCTTCGCCCAGCTTGATGACGGTGCGGTTGAAGTCCTTGATGACCTCTTCGCTCTCCACCTTGCCCTCCCGCACCATATAGGCGTTGTTGCCCAGGGGCTGGACCTCCAAAACATCGTAGTACGATGCAATTTTCTTCAGTTCTTCGTAAGAGCGGCCCTCTACGACAGCCCTGTAAAGTTCTCCTGCTTCACAGGCAGAAGTGAGGATAAGGCCGTCCCGATACTTGTTCAGAAGGCTGCGGGGAACGCGGGGCTTCTTGAAAAAGTAGTTGACATGGGCCTCGCTGACGATTTTATAGAGGTTTTTCAGGCCCATCTGGTTGCGTACGAGGATGATGAGGTGATAGTACTTCTTTTTCAGCACCTCGCGGTTTCCGCCGAGGCCGGTGTTGATGCCGCTGACGGCGGTGACCTGCTTTTCCTCCAGATCTTTCAGCATGACGCAGAAGATGCGGCCCAGTGCGGCAGAGTCCTCGCAGGCGCGGTGGGCCTCGTAGGCGGGCAGCTCCAGATGCTTGTTGATGGTCCCCTGCTTGTAGTTGTGGAGGCCGGGGTACATGGCCTGAGCCATGGTCAGGGTATCGATATAGGTCGGCTCAAACTCGATGCCGCTCCGCTTGGCGGCGGCGCGAAGGAACCGGATGTCGAAGGAGTGGGCATTGTGAGCCACAAGGATGCGGCCATCTACAAAGTCGAGGAAGGCTCTCAGCGCCTCGGCCTCGCTGGGGGCGTCAGCCACCATCTCGTTGGTGATGCCGGTCAGCTCGGTGATCTTGGAGGTGATGGCCTTTCCGGGTTTTACGAAGGTATCGAATTCTTCCACCACTTCCCCGTTCCGCACGATGACCGCGCCGATCTCTGTCAGGTACTCCACGCCGGGGTCGAGGCCCGTCGTCTCAGTGTCGAAGACGCAGAACTCACCGTTCAGCGGCTCGTCTTTCACGCCGTAGACACAGGGTATCATGTCATCGACAAAGTAGGCCTCACAGCCGTAGATGAGCTTGAAGTCCGGGTCTGTCTTGTGGATGGCGTCTGCAGCCAGCATAGCCTCGGGGTAGCCCTGACAGACACCGTGGTCGGTGATGGCAATGGCCGGGTGGCCCATCCGGTGGGCCAGCTTGACGATGCCGCCGGGGTCGCAGAAGGCGTCCATGCTGGACAGCTTGGTATGCAGATGCAGCTCCACCCGCTTGACGGGGGCGTTGTCCTCCCGCTTTTTGCGCTCGACAAAGAGGACGTCGTAGGGCCAGACGATATAGTCGTGCTCGTACTTATCGTAGGAGCAGTCGCCGCGCACCACGACCGTCGTACCCTTGGGGATGGACTCCCACTTGGAGCAGTCCTCCCCTTCCTGCGCACGGATCTTCAGGTTGATGGAGCCGGTGTAATCGGTGATGGAGACAGTGTATATCTTGCGGAAGTTGCCCTTCACCTCGGTGAAGAAGACGTCGCCCCAAATCATGCACTTGCCGCCCTCGCCGCCCAGATCCTTGAGGGGGGTGAGGTTTTTCGGGGTGAACATCTTGCCGTGGAAGATGGTGACGGGCTTGTCCGTGAGGTCGAGGCCCTCCACCTTGATGGAGGGGGCAGTGTTCTTTTTCTCGAACTTGACGACAGGCGGCGCAATTTTCCGCTCGAGCTTTTCTTCCATCTGGCGCTGTTCGGCCTCGCCCACGCTGCTTTCCAGCGTCACTTTGGGCTTTACGCCGGTGTGGGCGGCGATGCGCTCTGCCAGCAGGCGCTCGAACTGCATCTCCTGCAAAAACTTCGTGCCGTGGCAGACGCCGATGGTGATGTTCTGGCCGGTGATGGTGATGCGGCAGCGGTCGAGGAAACCGTTGATGGGGACACCGTCCCGTTTCATCTCCTCCATCACTTCCCGCAGACCGGCTTCATCCAGCGTCGCATAGCCGAAAAGATTGTTGATGCGGAGCTCGAAACCCTCGTAATCCGGTGCCAGCGAGGCCAGCAGCCGGGCGCACAGCCCCTTGTCCAGCGGGGCAGAACTGCGCAGCGTAAAGATGACCTGCCGCTCCTGCCGCAGCATCTGGGCGTGCTCGACGACCACGCGGCCAAAACAGGCCGCAAAGTCTGGGTCCGCCATAAACTGCGGCCATAGCTGGGAAACAAGTGGTGTCACAGTGGTACTCCTTTTCTATCAGATAACAGCACAAACTGCCGCGCCCTGGAAAAGGGCGTGGCAGCAGGTTGTTCTTGAGCTTACAGCTTATAGATCTCCTCCATGAACTGGTCGAGGATATTATCCCCCGTCAGCTTCTTGACGGGGTTGCCGTGGACGAACAGCACTGCCTCGCCCTTTCCGCCGGCAATGCCGATGTCAGCCTCACGGGCCTCGCCGGGGCCGTTGACGACACAGCCCATAACAGCCACCTTGATGGACTTTTTGCAGCCCTGAAGCCGCCGCTCCACCTCATTTGCGATTTCGGTGCAGGGGTACTGGGTGCGGCCGCAGGTCGGGCAGGTGATGACCTCCGGGCCGGCCACCGGGAAGCCGACAGCGCGCAGGATATTGTAGCCTGCTTCCACTTCCTTCTCAGGGTCAGCAGCCAGCGAGACACGGATGGTGTCGCCGATGCCCTCCAGCAGCATCCCGCCGATGCCCATGCCGCTCTTGAGCAGGCCCATCTGGTAAGTGCCGGCCTCCGTGACGCCCACATGGAGCGGGTAGTCGGTCACAGCGCTGAGCTGGCGGTATGCCTCCATCATGCGGGGGACGTTGGAGTTCTTGATGGAGATGACGATGTTGTTGAAGTCGAACTTTTCCAGCAGGTGGACATGGTACAGAGCGCTCTCCACCATTGCTTCCGGCACAGGTGCGCCGTACTTGGCGAGGATGTGCTTCTCCAGACTGCCGCCGTTGACGCCGATGCGGATGGGGATATTTTTCTGCTGGCAGGCATCCACGACCGCCTTCACGCGGTCATCGTCGCCGATGTTGCCCGGGTTGATGCGGATCTTATCCACGCCCACATCGGCGCAGGCAATGGCAGCCTTGTAGTCGAAGTGGATGTCTGCCACGATGGGGATATTCACGGCGTTCTTGACAGCCTCGATGCACTTGGCGTCTGCCGCGCTGGGACAGGTCACGCGCAAAATCTGACAGCCTGCCGCTTCACAGCGCTTTGCCTGCGCCACATTGCCCTCGATGTCCTCCACCGGGACGTTCAGCATGGTCTGCACGGCAATGGGATTCTTGCCGCCGATGGTCACATTGCCGATTTTTACTTCACGTTTCAGCTGCCGCATGGTTTTACCCCTTTCAAATTGCTCCGGTCACGAGCCGGACGATGTCATTGTACGTTGCAAAGAGCATCAGGCCGAACAGCAGCGCAAAGGCTGCGACGGTCAGACTGCTCTGGATTTTTTCCGGCACTGCATGGCCGGTGACTGCCTCGATGAGCAGGAATACGATCTTGCCGCCGTCCAGCGCCGGGAACGGCAGCAGATTGAGGACGCCGAGGTTGATGGTGATGAGCGCCAGCAGCTCAGCCACATCCTCCCAGCCGTAGCTTGCGGCCTGACCGATGGCGGTCACGATGCCCACTGGGCCGGACAGGTCGTTGATGCTCTCACGGCCCCGCAGAAGGTCGGCCAGCGAAGTATAGATGATGCGTCCATAGTAGATGACACTGTTGGCCGACTCTTTCAGGACGTTCTGCGGTGTTTTTTTAAGGCCGTAGACCGTGAAGCCCAGTGTCATGTGGGTCTGGCCCTGCTCATCCTGCCAGGTGTCGAACTGGACGTCCGGCAGCTCCACGAGCTTGCCGTCCCGGCGGACGGTGAAGTCTGCGCGGTAGCTCTCGGTGCGCATAAGCTCGTAGAGCATATCGTTGGCCACGAAGCAGTGCCGCCCGTTGACGGCCACGATCTCGTCGCCGGCCTGCAGGCCGGTCTGGCCACAGAGGGCGTTGTCCTCCACGGCATAGATGACTTTGCTGGTGATCGGCTCACTGCGCAGTGAGATGAGGAGCAGCAGCACCACGAAGCCCAGCACGAAGTTCATCACCGCGCCTGCCGCCATCACCAGCATCCGCTGCCAGACAGCCGCCTCGTTCAGCGGCTTGCCTGTCCGCTGCGCCAGCACCTCCGGCGGGATGTCCGGGCCGTCATCGTCCCCGCTTCCACCCTCGGCCTGCTCGCTCTCGGGGCTCTCCTCCCCTTCCAGCGCCACAAAGCCGCCTACGGGCAGGAGCCGCAGGGTATACTGCGTGCCTTTGCGATAGGTCTTGATGAGGGTCGGACCCATGCCAATGGAAAACTCGTTGACCTGGACCCCGCAGAGCTTTGCCACTGCAAAATGGCCGAACTCGTGGATGGCGATGACCGCGCCGAAGATGAGCAGCGCAGCAACAAAGGTGATGAAAACTGACATTATTTCTCCTATATTACAGGTGTGCTCTCACGAATGCACGGGCCATACGGTCACACTCATACACATCCGCGAGGCTGTAGTCGCCGCCGAAGCTGTCGCTGTCCACGACAGCCTCCACCAGACGGCCGATGTCGAGGAAGCCGATCTTATCCTCAAGGAAGAGCTTGACGGCCTCCTCGTTGGCACCGTTGGCGGCGCAGGGGCCGAGACCGCCCTTCTTGATGGCCTTCTTGCAGGCGGCGAGGCAGCGGAAAGTCTCCTCGTCGGCCACATCGAAGGTCAGCAGTTTGAGGGTGGTGAAGTCCAGCTCCGGCACGACGCCCGGCACACGGGCCGGATAGGTCAGCGCATACTGGATGGGGATGCGCATATCCGGCACACCCAGCTGGGCGATGATGGAGTTGTCGCTGTACTGCACCGCCGAGTGGACGATGCTCTGGCGCTGGACAACGATTTGAATTTTCTCCGGAGGCAGACCGAACAGCCACACAGCCTCAATGAGCTCGAGGCCCTTGTTCATCAGGGTGGCGCTGTCGATGGTGATCTTTGCACCCATGTTCCAGTTGGGATGCTTGAGGGCATCGGCCTTGGTCTTGCCCCGCAGCTCTTTGGTCTTCATGCCGAAGAAGGGGCCGCCGGAGGCCGTCAGCAGAATTTTGGTCAGGCTCTTGGCGCTCTCCTTATCCTGCAGGCACTGGAAGATGGCCGAGTGCTCACTGTCCACAGGCAGCAGCTTGACGCCGTGCTTCGCCACGGCCTGAGTGACAAGATGGCCGCCGGTGACAAGGCTTTCCTTGTTGGCGAGGGCGAGGTCATGGCCGCTCTCGATGGCGGCAAGGCTTGCACCGAGGCCAGCGATGCCCACCACGCTGTTCAGCACCACGTCCGGGCCGTCCATTGCGGCGAGGGTCTTCAGGCCCTCCGGGCCGGTCAGGAGCTTGGGTGCATCGGCGCGGCCTGCCAGCGCAGCCGAAAGCTTTTCGGCACCGGCCTCACTGGTCATGCAAACGTATTTCGGGTGGAATTCTTCTATCTGCTGCAAAATTTTATCCGTCTGGCTGTGGGCCGACAGACCGAACACCTCATACCCTTGAGCACGGATGACGTCAAGGCTCTGGGTGCCGATGGAGCCGGTAGAACCCAGCAGCGTGATTTTCTTAGCCATAAAGAATCTACCTCCTGCTGATTTTAATCGTAGAATGCTGCGATGACCACCATCGTGACGAAGGGCGCGATGAACATCACGCTGTCAAAGCGGTCAAGGATGCCGCCGTGGCCCGGGAAGATGGTGCCGTAGTCCTTGATGCCGCACTGGCGCTTGACCACGCTGGCGAACAGGTCGCCGTAGATGCCCAGCACCGCAGCCACACAGGCCAGCAGCGCAATGATGACATACATGGATACACCAATATTGGAGCGGGTGAACTCTTCCATCCGGTCTGCTGCGATGGAGTAGATGACCGTGACCAGCACACCGAATACCATAGTACCCAGCACGCCGCCCACAGCGCCCTCCACCGTCTTTTTGGGGCTGACCACCGGGCAGAGCTTATGCTTGCCAAAGGCGCGGCCCGCGAAGTAGGCGCAGGTATCGCCGCCCCAGGCGAAGCAGAGGATGAGCAGGATGAAGAAGATGGCGTCGTAGCCATATTCCTCCACCGGCAGCATCTCCTTGAGCCGGATGAACGAGTAGAAGCAGAAGATCACGATGCCCGAAAACATGGCGAGGCCGCTGGCTTTCTGGTAGCTGATGACGCCGTTGCGCACGACAAGGTAGATAGCATAGAACAGCACCACGAGGAAGGAAGCGGGCATCACCATCGCCCGGCAGACGCTGTAGCTCGACAGCATGATGAGCAGTGTGTAGGGTACCAGAACGGCCAGCAGCGGCCAGTCCTGCTTTTCAAAACCCAGCGCAGAGTAAATTTCATGCAGGGCGATGAGGGTGATGGCCGCGATGACCAGATTGAACACCAGCGTATCGAAGGTGAACAGGACGCCTGCCAGAACGATCAGGCCCACCACGGCTGTGATGATTCGTGTTTTCATAGTTTCATGTTCTCCTTTGTTTCGTCCGGGAGCCGCTCCCCTGCTCTGGCAGGGTCTGCAGCGTCAGCGCCTGAGGAAATACCGGACGCTCTCCGGGGGCCGCGCACACCGCGCGGCATCTTGCGTATCGTTTGCTGCGCTCAAAGTCCGCCGAAGCGGCGGGAACGCCGGTTGAACTCCATGATGGCGGCATCGAGGTCATCACGGGTGAAATCAGGCCACAGAACGTCCATCTCCACCAGCTCCGAGTAGGCTGCCTGCCAGAGCATGAAGTTGGAGAGCCGCTTTTCTCCGCTGGGGCGGAGGATGAAGTCGGGGTCTTTCTGGCCGGCGGTGTACATTTGGGCCGAAAGAGCCTCTTCCGTGATGTCCTCGGGCTTCATCTCGCCCGCAGCCACCTTGGCCGCAAGACTCTGGGCCGCCCGGACGATTTCAGGCCGTCCACCGTAGTTGACGGCGATGTTGACGGTCAGACCGGTCTTGGAAGCCGAGTCGGTCTCCAGCTCGTTCATCAGCTTTTGCAGCTTGGGGTCCAGCGCAGTGCGGTCGCCCATGAAGCAGATGCGGATGTTCCGGTTCTTGTAGTCGAAGCCCTTGATGAGGTACTCGCCGAACAGCCGCATGATAGCACCCACTTCTTCGGCGGGACGCTTCCAGTTTTCGGTCGAGAATGCGTAGAAATACACCGACTCCACACCCAGCTCATCGCAGTAGTTCGCAATGTCCTGAAAGACCTGTGCGCCCTTTTTGTGGCCGGCGGTACGGGGCAGGCCGCGGCTCTTGGCCCAGCGGCCATTGCCGTCCATGATGATGCCGATGGACAGCCCCTTTGCAAAATCCTTTGGATGTTCCATGATCTTATTCCTCTATTTTCAGTCTGGCAAAAAGTGCCGCGCACCTTCTTTCAGCGCACGGCACCTCCCTGCTTGCAGTCAGAATCAGACGGACATGATCTCCGTCTGCTTTTCTTCCACAGCAGCGTCGATATTCTTCACGTACTTATCGGTCAGCTTCTGGACGTCCTCTTCCATGGTCTTCTGGGTGTCCTCGGTCAGTTCGCCAGCCTTCTTCATGGCCTTGGCCTTGTCCATAGCGTCGCGGCGGACATTGCGGACAGCGACCTTTGCCTCCTCGCCCATCTTGGAGACTTCCTTGGCCAGCTGCTTGCGGCGCTCCTCGGTAGGAGCCGGGAAGTTCAGACGGATGGTCTGGCCGTCATCAATGGGGTTGATGCCCACATCGCTGGCCAGGATGGCCTTGCTGATGGCGCGCAGCAGAGTGCGGTCCCACGGGGTGATGGTCAGGGTGCGGGCCTCGCTGACAGCCACAGAAGCCACCTGCTGGATGGGCGTGGGCGAACCATAGTAATCCACGGTTACCTTGTCCAGAACGCCGGGGTTGGCACGGCCTGCGCGCACGGTCTTCAGCTCGCGCTCCAGATGCTCGACTGCGCTCTTCATCTTGTCTTCGAATGCCTTGGTGTTGCTGCTCATTGTCCTTGTCTCCTGTTTGTTATCAATTCTCACCAGCCGCGAAAAGGCGTCTGGCATATTCTATTGTCGGAAGCGGGGCAGTATGCTCAGCCCTCGTAGACCAGCGTACCCACGTTCTCACCCTGCACAGCGCGGGCGATGTTGTCGGGGTCGGCCAGGTCGAACACGAGGATGGGGAGCTTGTTGTCCCGGCAGAGGGTGGCGGCAGTGCCGTCCATAACAGCCAGACGGTCTTCCAGCACCTTGGTAAAGGTAAGGGTCTCGTACTTCTTGGCATCGGGGTACTTATGGGGGTCCTTGTCATAGACGCCGTCCACCATCGTGGCCTTGAACATGATGTCTGCACTCACCTCAACGGCGCGCAGAGCAGTGGTCGTGTCGGTGGAGAAGAAGGGGTTGCCCGTACCGCCGCCGAAGATGGCGATCTTGCCCTCTTCCATTGCGTGGAGAGCTTCCTTGCGGGTGAAGGCCGGGGCCACCTGCGGCATGGTGATGGAGGTGAACACCTCGGTCGGCACACCCAGCTGCTCCAGCTTGTCGGAGACAGCCAGGGCGTTCATCACCGTTGCCAGCATACCGATCTTATCGGCCAGCGTACGCTCCATCTTGCCGCTGGAACGGCCACGCCAGAAGTTGCCGCCGCCCACAACGATGCCGATCTGAACGCCCAGCTCATGGGCCTTCTTTACGCCTCCACAGATCGCGTCCATGGTCGGCTCGTCGAAGCCGGTCCCCTTTTCGCCGCCGAGGGCCTCACCGCTGATCTTCAGAAGGATACGCTGATATTTCAATGCCATAATAACATACACCACCTGTATCAGATTTGGCCGCGCTGTGCGCCGCCGATTTTATCTTTTATCTATTTTACAATAAAACTGCTCCAAAGTAAACAGGCAAACGCCAGCTCATCGGCAAAGGTTTCTTCTCCTTCTGCACTTTGGGCAAAAAAAGCTGGACATTTGCCGCGAATCATGCTATAATACTGCTTGCATCCCGGCAAAATAGAATATGCGGGCATCGTACATCGGCTAGTATATCAGCCTTCCAAGCTGAGGAGGTGGGTTCGATTCCCATTGCCCGCTCCACAAAAACCGCCTAGATTCGTCAGAATCCAGGCGGTTTTCTTGCTTCATTACCTCATTTCTTTTCCATACCATATAATAATGCCCCCTTCGAAAAAATTTTGAAGGAGGCATTATTAGACTATACAGCTCTCACCTCACTCTCTTTTTCATCCTTGCCATGAATGCATCCGCCTCGATGGCCTCAGGGGTGAAGCTGTTGTTCTTCCACCATGCGGCCAGTGCTGCACCGACGGTGAAGCCGGTGGAGATCATCTGCTCGAGCTGGGCGTTGTCGATGGGCAGTACAGACTTGCCCGCTGCGCTGAGCAGCTGATTTGTCAGGGCGAGGCCCAGCGCTGCGGTACGGGTCAGAGTACCGGCGGAGACGGTACGGTTGGTAATGATATGTGCGTTCATAGCTTAATTCCTTTCTCTTGTATGTTCGTTTGCTTCTAAATCGGCGATGCGGTGGTTTGCCACCTTCATCTGCTCTTCCAGCACGGGGACGCGCTGGGCGAAGTTGTTGTGCGCCCGCACCTCGCGGGTCAACTCCTCAAGCTTGGTGTCTGTGACAGCCTGACTGCGGCTGTTGGCGATGAGTACGCCGATGAGAGTCACGGCCCCGGTGATAAGCGCTGCGAGAACAGTCTCCATCGGTCTCACCCCTTCCATCTGGACTTATTCGTCCGGGTGTCGATATGTACCCAGCCGGTCATGCGCTTGGGATGCTTTGCATCCTTCGGGTACCGCCCGATGCCGCCGCGCCCGGAAAGCAAGGTCTCAGCGTAGGCGGCGACAGTCGCTACCGGCACACCTTCGACGTAGAAGTCCGCTGCCCGGCCCAGCAGGTGCTGGCTCGACTTGCTGCCGCCCACGGCGGCATTGTGCTCAGCGGTGCGGTAGCCGCTGGTGATATGTACCGGTTTGCCGAAGTGCTCCCGGATGCACTGCAGAAGCACCACCAGCTCGTCGTCGATAAGGACAACGTCGCTGCCCTTGCAGGCGAACTCGCGGACGCGGAAGCTGGGCGAGAGCTGCCGGGTGGAGTCGCGGGTCATGGAATATTCACGAATCGACATCCTTATCCCTCCACTCAATACTTCTTCCCGCAGATCTCCTCGAAATCCGCCTTGGTGATGATGCCCTTGCGCACATACACCCGCAGCATCGCCTCAGAGATGCGGCCCTGCGTCCAGCGCTCGGTCAGTTTTTCCTTGTTGCTCATAACTTCGTTCTCCTTTCTCATTCCTCGGTGGTGTTGGTGGTATCATCCGGCAGACTCAGAGCTACCATGTCTTCCAGAGCGTCCGCAATGCGGGTCTGGTCGGAGACGCCGGCGTCTGCCATGGGCGGGTTATCCTCAAAGGCCTCGATGGCGGCCAGATAGTCCTCGTCGGTGGTGCAGGCACTGAAATCGCAGCCCGCCTTGCGGTAACGCTCCACCTCGTCGTCAAAGACCAGCGCGACGCTGCCGTTGATGATGCCGCCGCCCACGATCATCTTGGTGTAGCGGCCCCACTGGTAACGGTCCAGCCACTGCTCAGCGGTAAGCTTCTCGCCCACCGGGGTGATGACGTCAGATTTGTTGTCGTAAATTTTGTATCGTGCCATTTTGATTTCTCCTTTCATTACGCCGAATAGACATCGACGACATCCTGATATTTGTCTGCCGTGCTACTGATTTTTGAGATACCGCCTGCGAACAGCGCATAATCTCCAATTACAGCAGATGCAAGGCCATACCGTCCGACACTCAAGTCTGGCATAGTCGTCTTGGTTAACGCGGTGTTGTATGCATCCACCGTTGCCACATAGGCTGCATCGCTGTTGCCTTTATAGCCACCTGCAAACATTGCGTATTCGCCCACTGTGGCCGAGGCCAGGCCGTTCTTTGCGCTGCTCAATTCGACGGCAGTGCTTCGGGTCAGCGAGGCGTCGTACGATTCTACTGTGGAGAGGTATTTTCCCGTAGTGCTGTTGTATCCTCCTGCAAAAAGAAGATGATTCCCGATGGTTGCGGCGGAATGGACTGCTCTGGGGCAACTCAAGGGCGCGGCCTGACTGGACGTAAGAGACGAATCATATGCGCGCACTATCTCCAGAGCCCCAATGGTTTCAACAAGAGTCGAATCCGAGTTCATGCTGCTGCCGCCGCTAAACACTGCATAACCTCCGACTGTGCCTCCTGCACAGGCGTATGCATTACTGGGCAGCGGAGTTGCAGTCGTCCGGGTGAGAGACGTGTTGTATGCATCTACGGCGGACTGCGACATTGTAAATAAGCCATTATTCCTTCTGCCGCCAGCAAAAAGCGCATAGGAACCTACAACTGCCGCGGCACTGTCATATCGGGCAATACTCAGCTCTGTAGCGGTCGTCCGGGTAAGAGATGCATCGTAGACATCCACCGTGCCAAAGGACGTGTTTCCGCTTCGTCCACCGACGAATAGTGCGTGATTCCCCAGCGTTATCGCCGTCAATCCTTGCCTTGCCACGCTTAAAGAAGCTGCAGTCGTCCGGGTGAGAGATGCGTTGTATGCGTCCATTATGGCCTCGCCTTTTTTGGCGTCGCTATCATAACCGCCGCCTCCGAACAGGGCATATCCGCCAACTGTCGTTCCGGCAAGGAAGATTCTGTATTTACTCAGCGGTGTCGCAGTTCCAAATTTGTCAGCCTCTGCACTGTAGCACAGCCTCGCCTTGCCGCTGCTGTCTCCGATGTACATCTTCTTGACCTTGCGGGCCGTGCCGCCGATGCCGATGTAGGCTTTTTTCATCTTGCGGGCTTTGCTGTCAACGCCCACATAAACTGCTTTTGCCATATCCGGCCTCCTTTACACGTACACGATGAGCACCTTGTTGGTGGTCAATGCGCTTCCCGCCCCCGGGTCGGTGGTCTGGGCAGCGAAGGTCAGGCCGTTGACCGAGTTTGCCGTGCCGCCCGCACTCGAAGACCCGGCATAGTTATGGGTGTGGGAACTGTTGGCTTTGCCGTTGAGTTTGGTGTTCATCTCGCTCTCGGTGTAGTACCGGTCGTCGTGGGTATGGCTGGACGCCGCCTTGCCGTCCACGAGGCCTTTCAGCACCTTGCCCTGATTTGCGCTCAGACTCTGGTCGGTGGCCGTGCTGGTCAGGTTGTCCTGCACGCCGCGCCAGGTGTTGGTGTCCGTGAACTTTGCATCCGCAGGCACACTCTTGCCCAGCGTGTAGGTCATAGCGACCGGCACACCATCCTTGAAGTATACTCCCTGCGTAGCAGAACCCGCGTTCTTGTTCAGTTTGTTGGCTGAGTTTGCCGCACCGCCCGCGCTGGACGAACCAGCGTAGTTATGGGTATGGCTGGCGGCAGCTTTACCCGCCAGCGCGTCGCCGGTGGCTTTGGCGTCGGCAGCTGCGCCGGAGACTTTGAGGGTGGTGTCCACCTTCGTTTCTTTGCCCGCCGGGCCTGTCTCGCCTTTCGGTCCCTGAGGGCCGGTCGCGCCTACAGGACCCTGTGGACCGGTGTCGCCTTTGTCGCCCTTCGGACCCTGCGGGCCAGTCTCGCCCTTTGGACCTTGTGGACCTGTTGCACCAGTGGGGCCTGTCGAGCCGATGTCGCCTTTTTCGCCTTTAGGCCCCTGAGGTCCGGTATTTCCCTGCGGACCTCTCGCGCCTGTATCACCCTTTTCGCCCTTGAAATCTCCCGCAGCGATGCCATCCTGAAGCTCTTTCAGTTTTTTCGCCGCCGCTGCAGCACTACCGGCCGCTGCGCTTTTTTCGCTTTCGGCCTGTTTCATCGACTTCCGGGCCTGTTCGGCACTTTTCCGGGCGTCTGCACCGACTTCTTCCACCCGGCCCACCAGCTGCTGCCACGCAGGCGTACCCAGCGGCGGCATAGTACCGTCTTCGGTGCCGGAATTTGCCGCCACGCGGTAACGCATATCGGCGCTGGTGATGGTCCGGGTGCCGTCGGAGCCTTCGAAGGTGATGCGGCCCTCGCCGGACACAGCCGTGACGAAGGCAGGCACCTCCACCACACCGTTCTCTACCAGTGATGCAGGCGGGTCGCCCTCCGGCGTATGCCAGAACACCCGGAGCTTCATCCCCTTCCACTCGTCGGCGGCAGTCACCCTCAGCCGATAGACGCCGCAGTTCTTGTTGTAGCCAAACCGCAGCATATCCTCATAACCCGGTGCTTTTACCGCGCCGGACGACGCAAGAGAAAGCTTGTATTCTATCATTGAGACCTCCTTTTTCGGCAGTCATTTCCTGTGCGGAGGCTTCTGCCGATACCATCCGCACGCAGACAAAAACTTCGAGCCGTTTCCAGCACAGATGCCGGCCTCTGCGCCCTTGAAACAACTTTATTTCGTCGTATTTGCCTTTTCTTGTGCCATATGGTAGCATTTTGCACATTCAAAGTCAACGATTCTCATGAAATAGTCGGAAACTTGTGCAAAAGCGCACAAAAAACTGTGTTTTCCTCTTTTGGACGCAAAAAAAGAACCGACCCGAGCCGTGTGAGGATACACGAACTCGGGTCGGTTTTACATCATTTTATTTCAGAACGATGTTTTCGGAGCAGCTATGCCGCCGGGATGTTTGCCTCATCTGTCCCACTTGTCACAGAGAGCGTTGATCTGGTCAGCGAACTTGGCGAGGTCCTTGTTGGCACCGCCCTCGTTGTGCTCGATGACTCGCAGCAAACGCTTGCCGGCATTGAGCAGGCGCTGGAAGACGGTAGCCGCGCGGGCTGCGCCCTCGCTGACGTGGTGCTCGATGCGGATACGGGTGCCTTCCTTCAGGCAGACTGCGCCCTCGGCACCGATGGCCCACTGCTCACCATTATAAGGTGCGCAGGCGTTGAACCCCTGCTCCGTGAGGGTCTGGGCAAAGATGTTCTCCACCTCATCCTCGCCGTGGATGATGAACACCCGCTTGGGCTTCGGCTCAAAGGAGTTGACCCACTTCAGCAGGCCCTCCCTGTCGGCGTGGCCCGAAAGGCCGGTGAGCTGGCAGATCTCCGCCTGCACCTCGATGGATTCGCCGAAGAGCTTCACGTTGTCCGCACCCTCCAGCAGAGAGCGGCCCAGCGTGTTCACGGCCTGATAGCCCACAAAGAGGACGGTGCATTCCTTCCTCCAGAGGTTATGCTTGAGGTGGTGGCGGATACGGCCCGCTTCGCACATGCCGCTGGCCGAGATGATGACCTTCGGCACGGGGTCGGTGTTGATGGCACGGGACTCATCGCTGGTGACGCTGACCTTCAGGCCCGGGAACTGGATGGGGTCGATGCCCTTTGCCAGCAGGGCGTTGGTCTCTTCATCAAAGCAGGAGGAGTCGGTGTCCTTGAAGATGCGGGTGGCCTCGATGGCCAGCGGGCTGTCGATGTACACCGGGAAACAGCCGTGGCCGGTGACCAAATTCTTTTCCTTTATCTCGCGGATGAAGTAGAGCAGTTCCTGAGTGCGGCCCACTGCAAAGCTCGGGATGACCACATTGCCGCCGCGGTCGAAGGTGCGCTGCAGGATCTTCGCCAGCTCTGCCACATAGTCGGGCCGCGGGCCGTGGCTGCGGTCACCGTAGGTGGACTCCATAAAGACATAATCTGCGTCTTTCAGATACGTGGGGTCTTTGATGATAGGCTGGTCGTGGTTGCCGATGTCGCCGGAGAAGACCAGCTTTGTGGTCGTGCCGTTCTCCGTCACCCATATCTCGATGCTGGACGAGCCCAGCAGATGGCCCACATCCACAAAGCGGATGACGATGCCGGGCGCAAGCTCGATCTCTTTATTGTAATCATAGCCCCGGAACAGCGCGATGGCTGCCTCGGCGTCCTGAATGGTGTACATGGGCTCCACAGGCTCTGCACCGGAGCGCTGGCCTTTGCGGTTCTTCCACTCGGCTTCGAATTCCTGGATGTGCGCCGAGTCGCGCAGCATGATGCTGCACAGTTCTGCCGTGGGCCTGGTGGCATAGATCCTGCCCCGGAAGCCGTTGCGCACCAGAAGAGGCAGAAGGCCCGTGTGGTCGATATGGGCATGGGTGGCCAGCACGCCGTCGATCTCGCCCGGCGCAACGGGGATGGGTTGGTTCTCATAGACATCCTTGCCCTGTTCCATACCACAGTCGATGAGGTAGCGCTGTCCCGCCGCTTCCAAGAGGGTACAGCTGCCGGTCACTTCGTGGTTGGCACCCAAAAACGTCAGTTTCATAGACACACCTCCAACGAGATTATCCAACTTTGGTACATTAAGTATATCACGTTTCGCGCTGTAATGCCGCCCAAATCGACAGCCGATTCTCGGGCAAAACGCCGAATCCATCAAAAAATTTTTATACAATCTTGACAAACCACCCCCGGATGATATAAACTTAAATCGTATGACGTAACTTCTACTGAGATTCAAAATAGAGAGGTTGTATTTTATGGTTCGTAACGATTTGCGCAATGTCGCTATCATCGCTCACGTTGACCACGGCAAGACCACGCTGGTGGACGCCCTGCTGCGCCAGAGCGGCGCTTTCCGCGACAATCAGGCTGTGGCAGAGCGTGTCATGGACAGCGGTGACATCGAGCGTGAGCGCGGCATCACCATTCTGGCCAAGAACTGCTCCTGCACCTACAAGGGCGTCAAGATCAACATCGTCGATACCCCGGGCCACGCCGACTTCGGCGGCGAGGTCGAGCGCGTGCTGAAGATGGTCAACGGCGTTCTGCTGCTGGTGGACGCTGCTGAGGGCTGCATGCCCCAGACCCGTTTCGTGCTGCAGAAGGCTCTGCAGCAGAATCTGAGCCTTGTTGTCGCCATCAACAAGATCGACCGTCCCGATGCCCGCATCAAGGAAGTCATCGACGAGGTCCTCTACCTGCTGATGGATCTGGGCGCTACCGACGAGCAGCTGGACTGCCCCATGCTGTTCTGCTGTGGCCGTGATGGCACTGCAAGCCTTGACCCCGATGTACCCGGCACTGATCTGGTCCCCCTGTTCGACACCCTGCTGAGCACCATCAAGCCGCCCGAGGGCGACCCCGAGGCTCCCTTCCAGATGCTGGTGTCCTCTGTGGACTACGACGAGTTCGTTGGCCGCATCGGCATCGGCCGCATCCAGAACGGCGTCGCCAAGGTGGGCGAGGAAGTGGTCGTGTGCGACTGGCACAACCCCGACCTCAAGATGCGCGGCCGTCTGACCAAGCTGTATGACTTCCAGGCCAATGGCCGTCAGCCCTGCGACAACATCACCGCAGGCGACATCGTGGCTTTCTCCGGTCTGCCCGACGTCACCATCGGCAACACCCTGTGCAGCCCCTCCAATATCGAGCCGCTGCCCTTTGTGAAGATCAACGACCCCACCGTCGAGATGACCTTCTCCGTCAACGACAGCCCGCTGGCCGGCCGTGAGGGCAAGTATGTCACCAGCCGCCAGATCCGTGACCGTCTGCAGAAAGAGCTGCTGAAGGACGTCGCTCTGAAGGTGGAGGATTCCGCCACCACCGATTCCTTCCGTGTCATGGGCCGTGGTGAGATGCATCTGTCCATCCTCATCGAGACCATGCGCCGCGAAGGCTATGAGCTGCAGGTCTCTCCCCCGCACGTTCTGACTAAGGTCATCGACGGCAAGACCTACGAACCTATGGAGCACGTCGTCATCGACGTCCCCACTCAGTATCAGGGTGCTGTCATGACCGGTCTGGGCCAGCGCAAGGCCATCCTGCAGCAGATGGAGTCTCTGGGTTCCGACCGTGTGCGTCTGGAGTTCCGTATGCCCAGCCGCGGCCTGTTCGGCTACCGCAACCAGTTCCTGACCGATACCCACGGCGAGGGCATCATCAACCAGATCTTCGACGGTTACGACGTCTGGGCTGGCATGATCGCCAACCGCTCCACCGGTTCTCTGGTCAGCTTTGAGACCGGTGAGGCCGTCACCTACGGCCTGTTCAACGCGCAGCAGCGCGGCACTCTGCTGGTGGGCGCCGGCGAGAAGGTCTACGAGGGCATGGTCATCGGCTACACCGCTTCCGGCGAGGACGTCGATGTCAACGTCTGCAAGACCAAGCACCTGACCAATACCCGTGCTTCCGGCTCTGACGACGCTCTGCGCCTCATCCCCATCAGCAAGCTGAGCCTCGAGGGCTGCCTCGAGTTCCTGGCTCAGGACGAGCTGCTGGAGGTCACTCCCGAGAACCTGCGCATCCGCAAGCAGATCCTCAACCACGAGCAGCGCATGAAGGCCAAGAGCAAGATGAAGTAATTCGTTCCTCTGCTCTTCTCCATAAAAACAAAATGTCCCGTCCTCTGCACTCTATGTGCAAAGGGCGGGATTTTTGTTTGTCTTTATTCCTCTTCTCCGGTCATTTTCTGCCGGGCCAGCGCCTGCAGTTCTTCCAGTGAGCTCACCTTCACCTTGTTCGTCTTGTGCTTTTGGAAATGCTTTGCCCCCTTTGCGTCCCGGTGATGGCCGTGTCCCCGATGGGTCGGCTCCGGCGGTTTTGCGGCAGGGATACTCCCCGTCTCCGGGAGCGGACTGTTTTTCCGGTAAAGGTCGTGCTGGACGATGTATTCCAAATACTCCATGATGGTCTTCTTGTGAATGGCCTGACTGTGATAGCCGGGGATGTCCTCACTCTCAGTCAGATGGCTCCTATGGGTGTTCTTGTGATAGAGCCAGATCTTATCTTTTCCCTTCCAGACGAGCCGCCACCCGCCGATGGACGTCGTGACGTCGATCTCGCCATCCCGCAGCACACACTGCATCCCTCTCTGGCTGCAGAAGGACTCTATCTGCGTCCGGGTCTGCCCATACCGGATGCCCAGCGGTGAACACCGGTCGCAGGCCGTCAGGCCGAGGGCCGCCGCATCGGCTCTCCCGAAAAGCGGCTTCCACTGCAGATAGTCCGGCCCCTCCCGGAACGGTTTGCAGCAGGGGCAGGCACGGTCATGGTAAAGCTTTTGCGGGTCGCCCTCCCGGTAGAACAGCTTCGGTGCCGGCGGATAATTCTGCGGCGTCCCCAGAGCACCTGTGTGAGGCTGGAACTTCACTGCATGCAGCCGTTCCATCTCCCAGAGATACAGCGCCTTCTTCTTTTGGCAGTCTCTGCAGAGAGCGGCCCCTTCCAGAAGTACCTGCGGCGTACAGGGCTGTCCGCCCGTCAGGCCGAGATGACTGCATCCCGGCAGGTGGACGGTGTTTGTCCTGGGGTTAAGGCAGAGTTCTGTCTGCGTCCACTCCTCGCTCTGCGCCGCAAGCTGGCTCACCCTGTCCCACAACTCAAGCAGAAAGCCCGCCCGGTATTTCGGCTGGTAAAACGTCTCCCGGGTCGTCTGGACATGAAACGCCCTCAGCACCTGCTGAAAAGGCACCCGGCCCCTCTTTCCGGGGCGGACGACTGCTCCCAGCAGTTCTTCCAGCAGAATGACTTTCGCCGTACAGAGGCGATGTCCGCAGTCATGCATCGCCTGCCGGAACAGCTCATACTCTTTCCGGCTCCACAGGACCAGAACGTCATAGGCCGGGAAGGTCTCCGCTACCGTATTCAAAATCTCTTTTCGCGGCTTTGCTGTTTCCAGTACCGTGATGTTGTGGTAAACAGCATCTTTTGTCCACTGCGTCAGGGCGCTCATGTCGTCCAGATGGGTGTAGCGTCCGTACCGCGTCATTCCATTCGGGCTGTAAGACTGACAGCAGACCGCAAAAATATCGCCCGGCCCGGGCATTTCGGCCCGGGCATTCCACATGAGCGTCACAAACAGGTACTTCATTTTTACCGTCCTTTCCTCTGGCCGTGCTCTCTTCTGCCTCCTATTTTACAAATCATCTGTCCGATAAAACTCTCTTTTGAGATTTTTTGCAGCAAAAATGCCCTGGATCCTGCGATTCAGGGCATTTGCCGTTGTATTTTTGAAATTTCAGCCTGCGTAGGCACTGCCGGGTGTCCATGCATTATCGGCAGAATACTTGGCGTGGTTGCGCAGGTAAGTGACCCACGCGCCGTAGCCGTTGCCCGCCGAGAAGTGGACGCCGTCTGGCGCAGCCAGCACCTCTTTCAGGTTACCCTCGCCGTCGGCCAGCGTCTCCCACAAATCGAGGTAGACACAGCCCTTATCTGCGGCCAGCAGGGCCAGCTGCTCATTCACCGAGCGGATGATGTCCGAGGCAAGACCCGGCTTTTCCGCTGCGGCCTCGGGGCGGACGGGCGGGATGGACTCAACATAGATGACGCAGTCCTCCCCCAGCGTCTGGCGCAGCACATCCAGCATCTGGCCGTAGTAAGCGAGGAAGCGGTCTGCCGCACCCACGGTGGTCAGGGTGTTGGTACCCAGAAGGATATACAGCTTCTTGGGCTGAGCAGCGGCCAGCACGTCCAGCGCGACTTCCTCGCCCCGCACACTGCTCTTGACGGCGCTGCGGTTGACGATGGCATCCGGACCGACGCCGGTGTAGCCGCAGATGAGCGCACCGCCGAGGTTGATCTTATAGTCAGAGAAGCCCACCGTCAGGCTGTCACCGAGGAAGGCGGCATCGGAGAAGTAGCTCAAATCGACCTGGCCGCTGGCAGGCTGGCGGATGACGCTGCTGTCGTAGGCTTTGACGCTGTAGGCTCCCGCCGTCTGACGGGCCGGGCCGAACTGCTCGAGGGTCACGGCGGGCGTGCCGTCTGCCGCTGCGTTCTCCCCGCCGCTGACGGCGCTGTCGGTGGTGCTGTCCGCCGCGCCCTGCATGGGCAGCGGGGCCAGAATATTCTGCGCCGTGCCGTTGGCCGTCACGGTGGGCAGCTCTTCGGGCTGTGCCTGTCCATGCTCAAGGATGGCCGTAATGGCGAAGCTCACCAGCAGGATGCCGGCCACGGCCCCCGCAAACCGGATGACTCCGCCGGGACCGCCTCTGCGGCTCCTGCCCGTGCTATGATAATCGTGTGAAATGCCCATAAAGGTGTTCCCGCTTTCGTTTGGTTCTGCTCTTAGTCTGCCCGGGCGTCGGCGGGTTATCCCCGCTTTCCGGCCCGGCAGAGCTGTGCAGCACCTATTTTATCATAATTTTTTTGCCTCTGCAACCAATTAGGGCTTGCATACAACAGGCAAAACAGTTACAATAGAAGAAGAGCAGGTTTTTGCACACATTTCTCGAAGTGCTTGCACGACCTGCCAGAATTTTTGTGCGAGTTGCGGTCATCGATTGTTGGCTGTTCCCCCGTCCGTACACTGTGCAGGGTGTACGGACCGCGAAACGGGGACAGCGCGGAGCGGTGCTGCGGCGCACAGGAAGTCCAATTTATCGGTAAATGGTACAAGGAGGTTCTCATGGCCAAGAATGTCATCATCGGCCAGAGCGGCGGTCCTACCGCCGTCATCAATTCCAGTCTCGCAGGCGTCTATAAAGCCGCCTGCAGTCTGGGCGCAGACAAGGTCTACGGCATGAAATACGGCATCGAGGGACTGCTGAAAGAGGAACTCGTGGAGCTGAACGTCCTGCTGGACGACCGGCTCAGCATCGAGCTGCTCAAGCGCACGCCGTCCAGCTATCTGGGCAGCTGCCGCTACAAGCTCCCCGAGCCGGAGGCGGACTCCACGCCCTACGTCAAGCTGTTCACCCTGTTTGACAAGTACGACATCTGCGCGGTGTTCTACATCGGCGGCAACGACTCGATGGACACCATCGCCAAGCTCAGCCGCTACGGCGCACAGGTAGGCAGTGCGGTGCGTTTTATCGGTGTACCCAAGACCATCGATAATGACCTCTGCCTCACCGACCACACCCCCGGCTACGGCTCTGCGGCCAAGTACATTGCCACCATCCTCAAGGAAGTCATCCGTGATTCCTCCGTCTACGACATCCGCAGCGTGACTGTGGCCGAGATCATGGGCCGTCACGCCGGATGGCTGGCCGGTGCGGCCTGCCTCGCAGGCGGCGACGACAGCGACGGCCCCGACCTCATCCTTCTGCCGGAAGTCCCCTTTGACCAGGACAAGTTCCTCGCCAGAGTGGATGAGCTGCAGCGGGTGAAGTCCAACGTCATCATCGCGGCCAGCGAGGGTGTCAAGACCGCCGACGGCACCTATCTGTGCGACCTCGTGTCCACGGCAGGCCAGCTGGACGCCTTCGGCCACAAAGCCATCCTCAGCGGCACCAGCCGCTATCTGTCCGACCTCATCCACGACAAGCTGAACTGCAAGAGCCGCGCCATCGAGTTCTCGACACTGCAGCGCTGCGCCAGCCATCTGGCCAGCCGCACCGATGTCAGCGAGGCCTACGCCGTGGGCGGCGCAGCGGCAGCCGCAGCCTTTGCCGGTGAGACGGGCAAAATGATCGCGCTCAAGCGCGTTTCCGAGTATCCTTACCAGTGCATCACCGAAGCGGTGGACGTCCAGCAGGTGGCAAACCTCGAAAAGAAGGTGCCGCTGGACTGGATCACCCCCGACGGGATGCAGGTGACGGCGGCGTTCGAGGAATACGCCCGCCCGCTCATCCTCGACGAGGTCACCCCCGTCTACGTCAACGGTACGCCCCGCCACATCTGCCTGTAAGGAAACTCGCTTCTCCCCTTCCCCGCGTCTGTTTTCGTGCTCCTGCACGATTTTATAAAGCCGAAACAGAAAAACAAAAAAGGAGAAATCATCATGGGTAAAAATGCAATCGTTGGCCAATCCGGCGGCCCCACCTCTGTCATCAACGCAAGTCTGGCTGGTGTGTTCGAGAGCTGCAAGAGCCGCGGCGCGGACATCGTCTACGGCATGTGCAACGGCGTCGCCGGTCTGCTGGAGGAGCGGGTCGTGGACCTGTCCACCCTGCTGACCGATGACCTCGACATCGAGCTGCTCAAGCGCACCCCCTCCAGCTTCCTCGGCAGCTGCCGCTACAAGCTGCCCGACTGGCACACCGACGAGGCCGTGTACAAGAAGCTCTTCGCCATCCTCGAAAAGCTGGACATCGGCTACTTCTTCTACATCGGCGGCAACGACTCGATGGACACCATCGGCAAGCTGGCTGAGTACGGCGAGTGCATCCAGAGCGACATCCGCTTCATGGGCGTGCCTAAGACCATCGACAACGATTTAATGGTCACCGACCACACCCCCGGCTACGGCTCTGCGGCCAAGTACATCGGCGTGGTGATGAAGGAGATCATCCGCGACGCCACCGTCTACGGCACCAAGTATGTCACCGTCGTCGAGATCATGGGCCGCAACGCCGGCTGGCTGACCGCCGCCGCCGCACTGGCCAAGAGCGACGACTGCGAGGGCGTGGACATGATCTGCCTGCCCGAAGTCCCCTTCAATGTGGAGCACTTCATCGAGAAGGTGCGCGTGATGCAGGAGAAGAAGCCCAGCATCGTCATCGCGGTGTCTGAGGGCGTCAAGCTCGAGGATGGCCGCTATGTCTGTGAGCTGGCCGACGATGTCCACGCAGTGGACGCTTTCGGCCACAAGGCCCTGACCGGCACCGCCCGCTATCTGGCCAACGTCGTGGCCCGCAATCTGGACACCAAGACCCGCTGCATCGAGCTTTCCACCCTGCAGCGCTGCGCCGGCCACCTGACCAGCCGCACCGACATCACCGAGGCCTATCAGGTCGGCGGTGCTGCTGTCAAGGCTGCGTTTGAGGGCGTCACCGGCCAGATGGTGGCTCTGAAGCGCATCTCCAACAGCCCCTATCAGTGTACCACTGAGCTGCACCCCATCAGCGAGGTCGCAAATCTCGAGAAGAAGGTGCCGCTGAGCTGGATGAACGAGAATCATACCCAGATGACCGAAGATTTCCTCGCTTACGCACGGCCCCTCATCCAGGCTGAGCTGACCCCGCTCTACATCGCCGGTCTGCCGCACCACATCTACATGAAGCCCCAGAAGTAAGCGTTCTGTTTCGCAAACGTACCTCCGCGCCCCTGCACCCTGTGTGCGGGGGTGCATTTTTGTACGGAAAAAGCTTTGATTTCACTTGTATTTTACCCGAAACCGTATTATAATACTATCTGCGTCGCTCGCTGTTGAGCGGCGCGTTTTTTCGTGAGTACCATCTGATATTTGAGGAGGCAGAGCATTTTCATGGCACAGAATACCCGGACAGGCGATCTGACCAGCGGCCCCATGCTGCAAAAGATCATCCTGTTTTCCCTGCCGCTGGCTGCATCCAGCATCCTGCAGCTGCTGTTCAACGCAGCCGATGTCGTCGTCGTAGGACGCTTTGCGGGCAGCACGGCGCTGGCCGCTGTCGGCTCCAACGGTGCGCTCATCAACCTGCTGGTCAACCTGTTCGTGGGCCTGTCGCTGGGCGCGAACGTCGTTGCGGCCCGCTGCTTCGGCGCGAAGGACGATGAGGGCGTCCGCAACACCGTCCAGACCTCCGTGACGCTGGGCCTCGTCAGCGGTTTCTTACTGGCCGTGGTGGGCTTTTTTGCCGCCCGCGTCCTGCTGGAGCTGATGAGCTGCCCGGAGGACGTCATCGGCCTGTCCACCCTCTACCTCAAGATATACTTCATCGGCATGCCCATGACCATGCTGTACAACTTCAGCTCGGCCCTCCTGCGCGCCGTGGGCGACACCAGGCGGCCTCTGTTCTGTCTGGCCGTGGCGGGCCTCATCAATGTGGTGCTGAACCTCGTGTTCGTCATCCTCTTCTCCATGAGCGTGGCGGGCGTCGCTCTGGCCACCATCATCAGCCAGACCGTCTCCGCCTGCATGGTCACCGCCTTGCTCGTGAAGGAGAAAGGCCCGCTCCACCTCGACCTCGGCCATCTGGGCTTCCATGCGGGGGCTCTGGGCCAGATCTTGCGCATCGGCCTGCCTGCCGGTCTGCAGAGCACCGTGTTCAGCCTCTCCAACGTCGTCATCCAGTCGGCGGTCAACTCCTTCGGCTCCATCGTCGTGGCCGGCAACTCTGCCGCTTCCAACCTCGAGGGCTTCGTCTATACCGCCATGAACGCTTTCGCCCAGGCTGCTGTCACCTTCACGAGCCAGAACATGGGCGCCCGCCGGTACGACAACCTGGACCGCGTCATGCGCAACTGCCTGCTCTGCTCCATCGTCACCGGCCTCGTGCTGGGCGGCGGTGCTTCCCTGCTGGGCGAACAGCTGCTCCACTTCTACTCCTCCGATGAGGTCGTGGTGACCGCCGGTCTGGCCCGTATGCACATCATCTGCACCACCTATCTGCTCTGCGGCGGCATGGATGTTCTGGCCAGCTGCCTGCGCGGCCGGGGCTACTCCGTCCTGCCGATGGTGGTCAGCCTCGTTGGCAGCTGCCTGCTCCGCCTCGTCTGGATCGCCACCATCTTCCGGCTGTTCCACACCACCACGATGCTTTACCTCAGCTACCCCGTCAGCTGGATCCTCACTACACTGGTGCATCTGGCCTGCCTGCTGGTGGTACGGCATAAGATGAACGAGAACCTTAAAGCTGCTGCACAGCGGTAAGCAGGCTCTTTGTCAGAGCGATACGATCGCAGTGCAAGAGCTGTTTGGCAGCGTCCTTGCCCTCTCAGGCGCTCCGCGCCAGCTCTCCCAGAGGGAGAGCCTTTGGCAGGCCGGTCAACTCTGAGCTGGCCGCCGGAAGCCTGATATAACGCAAAAAATAGTGCCCTGCTACAGAGGGCAGCAGCTACGGAACCATGTTCCTTGTCAGGCTGCTGCTAGCCTTGGTAGCAGGGCACTACTGTTTGCGATACAAATTAAGCTTTACTCGTCTAGCATGGGCTTGACCGACACGCCAGTGCCTCTCCCTTCGGGATAGGTGTCACCGAAGGTGACGGAGAGGGCCTTCGCCAGCAGATACCGGTCATACCCGCCGTACATCTCCCGGCGGCAGACGATCTCAAAGCCGCTGGCCAGAGCGTTGTTCAGGCTGTACTGATTTTCCGGGCTGACGGTGGCCCCGATGCCCACGATGCCCGGGCGGAGCAGGGTAAGCGCCACTTCCAGCAGCTTCCGCTGCAGACCGTTGCCCCGGTAGTCGGGGTGGACGATGGCGCTGTCGGCGTTGGCCCAGCCGTCCCACTCTTCTCGCGGGATGCCCATAAAGGCGGCATAGTTGTGCGCGTCCTGCCCGCAGTACCGCAGGATGAAGTAGGCCCCCAGCCGCCCGCCGTCCCACCCGCCGATGCACAGGTCCTCTTTCAGGTAACGGGCGATGTTTTCCAGCGTGTCGGGTACGAACTGCTCCGGGTGGGGCATCGCGGCCCGCACCTCGTTCTGCAAGGCGTAAAAGGCGGCGGCATCCTCCGGCCCGGCAGCGCGCAGGGTCATGGTGCGGCTTCCGGGCCGGCCGCACACTTTGTGCAGAAGAATTTCCATTCTTGCTCTATCCCTCCAAAATAAAATCATACTTTCCGGTTGATTCCAGTATAAATGCCGTTTGAATCATTGTCAATTTATGCTATAATATTTGCAGGAAAAGCTTTTGTGCTCAGGCACAGCTTTTTCGGAAGTCCAGGCAGGGCCGCCCTGCCCGTGTACCGGAGGAAACGAACCATGAGAGATTCCAGCTTATCCCCTTCCAGCCGCCTGGGTGGTGCTGTCATCAGCGACCGCATCGTCAGCGCTCTGCTGGAGGAACTGCGCACAGGCCGCTATGCACAGACTGACCGTCTGCCCGCCGAGGTAGACCTTGCCGCCGAACTCGGCGTCAGCCGCACCGTCATCCGCGATGCGCTGAGCGAGATGGAGCGTGCGGGTTACATCGAGCGGGTGCGCGGCATCGGCACAGTGGTCAACCGAAGTGTCCTGAACCTGCGCAGCCGATTGGACCAGAAGCTGGAGTATTACCCGCTCATCCGCAGCTTTGGCAGCTACCCCCACGCCGACGGCATCCAGATCTACCCCGTCCGCGCAGGCGAAGAGCTGGCCCGTGATTTGGCCATCGAGCCCGGCGACGATGTCATCTGCATCAAGAAGCGCATCCTCGCCGACACAACCCCCGTCATCTACTCCATCGACTACCTGCCCCGCGCCCTGTTTGGGAACCGGGACTACACCCGCATCGACCTGTCGGGTGACATATTCGATGTTCTGGAGCGGGAGTGCCGCCAGCAGGTGGCCTCCAATGTGGCCCACCTCAAGGCCAGCTGCGGCGACGAGCCCATCCGGGCCGCCATGCGTCTGGCCCCGGGCGAGGCCATGCTGCTGCTGGATGAGATATGCTACAACCGGCTCTGCCATCCCGTCATGCGTTCGTTGAGCTACTACACGAACTTCTTCGACTTCTCGATTCTTCGAAAGCTTCTTTGACGGAGGGAAACAAAAGAATATGCGTCATCTAATCGATCCGTTGGATTTCAGTCAGCAGGAGATCACCTCTCTGCTGGACCTGGCCGACCGCATCTGCGCCGACCCGGCTGCCTATCAGGACGTGGCCGCCCACAAAAAGCTGGCCACCCTGTTCTACGAGCCGTCCACCCGTACCCGTCTTTCGTTTGAGGCCGCGATGCTGAACCTCGGCGGACATGTCCTCGGCTTCCCGAGCGAGACCGTCTCCAGTGCATCCAAGGGCGAGAGCGTGGCCGACACTATCCGCGTCGTCTCCTGCTATGCCGACATCGTGGCCATGCGCCACCCCAAGGAGGGCGCACCGCTGCGGGCCAGCCGGTACTCCCGCATCCCTGTCATCAACGCAGGCGACGGCGGCCACCAGCACCCGACCCAGACCATGACCGACCTGATGACCATTCGCCGCCGCAAGGGCCGTCTGAACGACCTGACCATCGGCCTGTGCGGCGACCTCAAGTTTGGCCGCACCGTCCACTCCCTCATCAAGACCATGGCGCGCTGTGAGAACATCCGCTTCGTCCTCATCAGCCCCGAGGAGCTGCGTGTGCCGGACTACATCATCACCGACGTGCTCGAGGCCAACCACATCCCCTATAAGGAGACCCGCAGCCTCGAGGAGTCCATGCCCGAGCTGGACATCCTCTACATGACCCGCGTCCAGAAGGAGCGTTTCTTCAACGAGGAAGACTATGTCCGTCTGAAGAACAGCTATATCCTCACCAAAGAGAAGATGGCCCTTGCCAAGCCTGACATGGCCGTGCTCCATCCCCTGCCCCGCGTCAATGAGATCACGCTGGACGTGGACGACGACCCCCGCGCCGCCTACTTTGAGCAGGTGCAGAACGCCGTCTACATCCGCATGGCGCTGATCATGACACTGCTGGGCCTCAAGGACCCCAAGGCTGAAAAGGAGGGCAACTGAGATGCTGAACATTGATGAAATTCAGAACGGTATCGTCATCGACCATATCAAGGCAGGCACGGCCATCGGCCTGATGGACCTGCTGGGCATCAAGGGCAACCGCACCTCCAGTGTGGCCCTCATCCAGAACGCCCGCAGCCACAAGGCAGAGTCGGGCCGGAAGGACATCATCAAGGTGGAGGGCGACGCATCCTGGCTCAACCTCGACGTGCTGGCCTATCTCGACCCCGACATCAGCGTGACCGTCATCGAGAACGGCAAGGCTGTCAAGAAGGAAAAGCCCCAGCCCCCCAAGCGTCTGGTCAACATCGTGCGGTGCAAGAACCCCCGCTGCATCTCCTCCATCGAGGAAGAGTGTGACCAGATCTTCGAGCTGAGCTCCAACGGCAAGTATCGCTGCATCTACTGCGAGCAGGAGCTGCAGGTCAAGCCGGAATAATAGAGATAAACGATAAAAGCCGCCTGTCATTCAACGAACGACAGGCGGCTTTGCTTTTGATTCTCAGACTTTCCGGCGCAGCAGGCTCATAGGCGGCAGCTCCGGGGTGGGGATGGTATAGTGCTCCATCGCGTGGGGCGTGGACTCCACCAGCTCACCGGCCTCATTCTTTATCCACTCGGGGTTCAGCGGGATGCTGCGGCCATCCGGGCAGAGCACTTCCAGCGTGTCGCCGAGGCTCCACTTGCCCCGCTGCTGGCAGCTGGCGACGCCGTTCTCCCAGCCGTCCACCGTACCGACAAACTCCCACTCGCGGATGTAAGTCGCGCTGTCGGTGGCCTGACGGGCCTGCTCCCGGCCAAAGTAGAAGCCGGGCGAATAGTGGCGGTGGCTGGTGCGGGTCAGCTCAGCCAAAACCTCTTCCGGCAGCTCAAAGTTCTCGTTCATCGGGTCGGCCAGATACTGGTCGAGGGCGCGGCGGTAGGCCGCCGTCACGCTGGCGACGTAGTAGAACGTCTTGGCGCGGCCCTCGATCTTGAGGCTGTCCACGCCCGCGTTGCAGATGAGGTCGAGGAAGGGCGCGGTACACATATCATTGGCGTTGAGGATGTAGCTGCCGTTCTCGTTCTCGCCGATCTCATAGAGCTGCCCCGGGCGGGTCTCCTCGCTGAGATAGTACTTCCAGCGGCAGGGCTGGGCGCACTGGCCGCGGTTTGCGTCGCGGCCTGCCATGTAGTTGGAGAGCAGGCAGCGGCCCGAGACGCTCATGCACATGGCGCCGTGGACGAAAGACTCAATTTCCAGCTCCGGCGGGGTCTTGTCGCGGAGGGTGGCGATGTCCTGCAGGGTCATCTCCCGGGCCAACACCACCCGCTTCGCGCCCATGTTGTAGGCGGCGCGGGCAGCGGCCCAGTTGGTGATGCCGGTCTGGGTGGACATATGGATGTCGATGTCGGGCGCGAACGTCTTGCAGGCGTCCAACACGCCGAGGTCGGCCACGATGAAGGCGTCCACACCGGCGGCGGCAGCGTCCTTGATGGCCTGAGGCAGACGGTCAGCCTCCTCGTTGGTGGGCAGGGTATTCATGGTCAGGTAGACCTTGCGGCCCCGGGCGTGGGCATAGATGACGCCCTCGCTCAGCTGCTCCGGGGTGAAGTTGGTGGGTGCAGAGCGCATCCCGAACTCGGGCAGAGCGCAGTAAACGGCGTCCGCGCCGTAGTTGATGGCATACCGCAGGCGCTCGAGGTCGCCTGCCGGGGCCAGAAGTTCCGGTATCTGTAACATGGTATTCCTCTTTTACTTCATACTTTTATTAACTTTAGCCGCCTCATCGCAGTTTTTCTGGTGGTCTGCGTAGGTGCGGGCGTAGTAGTAGTGACCGGCAAGGTCGGTGACGAAGAAATAGGCGTCTTTCACCTCATCGTCGGGCTTCGGGTCAAGCGCCGCACGGATGGCCGCGATGCCGGGGTTGGAAATCGGGCCGGCGGAGAGCCCGGTGCGGGTGTAGGTGTCGTAGGCTTCCAGAATGTTCTCCGGGATGCTGTCCCAGCCGCCGTAGTAGGGCGCGACCCAGTTCCAGAGGTAGTTGTTGTCGGCGTCGCTCTGGACGTAGCTGGAGGTGTTGCTCTGCAGTTTGGGGTAGGGCGAACCCTCGGCCAGACGGTTGCGGAACACCTGCGCCACATTATCGTCCTGATCGTTGCCGGCCTCCTCCTGCACGAAGGACGCCAGAGTGACCACCTCGGAGAGGGTCATCCCCTGCTTTTCCATCTCGGCATACATCTCATCGGTGATCTGCTTGTCGAAGTGAGAATAGAACGTCTCAACGTAATGATGGACGGTGTCATCCTTCAGGAAATCGTAGGTATCCGGGAAAAGATAACCCTCGCACTTGAGGAAGCGGTCCGGGGCGTCCTTGTCGTCGGGGACGTACTGCCAGAACCTGTACTGGCTGAAATCGCCGGTGTTGGCCTCCTTGAGGAAGTCCTCGGCGCTGCACAGCCCGGCATCTTCCATTTTTTTCGCAATGGCGATGGCCGTCGTACCCTCGGGGAAGGTCAGCCGGACACTGTCGGCCTTCGCGTAGGCGGAAAGTGCCTCGATGATGTCGTCGTAGGAGCTGCCGGGGGCGAGGTCGAACTCACCGTATTGGAGCTTGCCTGCCGCGCCCTGTTTGCCTGCATACCAGCGGAAGACGTGGGGGTACTTGATGACGCCCGCCGTCTTGAGCTTCTGGGCGATGGCTGCCACGCCGCTGCCCTGCTGGATGCTCACACTCACCGGTTCGCCAGCGGAAGCACTGCCGTTGATCTCTTTTCGGATGGCCAGCAGACAGCCGCCCGCCGCCAGTACCAGGATCAGCAGCACGATCAGGATCATTTTCGCTGCGCCGCCTTTTCTGCTTTTTTTATGTTTTGCATCGTGTGCCATGTACACACTCCTTTACCATTCCGTTCAGCTTTCCATCATCAGCCGCATATAGCTTTCTTCCACATCGAAAGGCTCCGCGTCGAACCGTATCATGCCGTAGTCCTGCCGGGTGCCTTCGCCGAGGAAAAGGTTCTGAGCCGCGCCCACTGTGATGACGGCGCGCTCCACGATGACTTCCTTCTCCCGGGCCGCTTCCATCAGCACCTCGGCGGAGCGGTCGTCTTCGGCCATCAGCTCCACAAAATAGAGGGTGTCCTCCCGGCGGAAGTAGATGCCGTAGCCCTTCTCGCTGGACACGATGGTCGCGCCCCGGGCGTAGAGGTCTGTCAGCACGACGGCCATCTGCTCCGGCGGGAACTGGACGGTATCGGGATAGAAGCGCTCCCGCAGCTCACAGAGCTTGCGGGCCGTCACGGAGTCGAATTCCGCCTGACTCCACAGGTTGCGGGACACCTCCCGGGGCAGGCAGCGGAGGGCAAAAGCCCGCTGGAAACCCTTGTTTTCCAGCAGCGCGGCCTGCTCCTGTCCGGCCGGAACGGCCACGGTGAAGCCCGCGCCCCGCAGCTTCTGCTGCGCACAGAGATAGTCCACGAGTCCTGCCAGAAGCAGGCTTCCCTGCCCGCAGAGGCCGTAGAGGTAACTGCCGCTGCGTCCCTTGAGGGTGACGGGGACCGCCAGCGCCGCAGCGACTATCTCGTCATTTTCCTCAGCGACGTAGATATTTTCCGCCCCGGCGAACTTTTCCAGAGCAGTCTTGATGAACTCGGCGCTGTCACCGCGTTCTTTCTGCCACAGTGCCACGACTGCCGCCTCATCCGACGGCTGCATCAAACGATACATTGATAGTATCCCTCCCATTTTCGCGGTTATCCGAGTTCTTTTTCCGCCAGCGCCCGCACCTCGGCCTGAATATCCTCGATGGTGCGCATGGCTCCATTTTCCGTGCAATGGACGGTGGCCCAGCCCAGATGCTCTGCGCAGTACTCGGCGGCACGGCGGCTGCGGGCCAGATATTCGATGTCCTTTTCGTGGACGTCCTTCCTGCTCTCGTCGCCGTGGTAGCGGCCGGTCATGAGCTTCTGGCTCACGGCGGGGTCTACCTGTAAGTACACCACAGCGTCCGGCGCGGGCAGGCCCAGCAGCCTGTATTCGTAGTCAAAGGCCCAGCGGAGGAAATCGTCCCACTGCTCCGGCGGGAGCTTGGAGCACTGATGCACCGCGTTCGACGTGGTGTAGCGGTCGGCGATGACGATGCCGCCCGCCTCGTAGAAGCTGCCCCACTTGGTCTTATAGCTGGCGTACCTATCCACCGCATAGAAGCTGGACGCCGCATAGGGGTTGACGTCGTCGGGCTTGTCGCCGAACTGACCAGAGAGGTACATCTTTACCAGCGCACTGGAATCGCTCTCGTAGTCCGGAAAGGTGATCTCCATCACCTTGCAACCGCTCTCAGCCAGATAGGAGGCCAGCAGCTTTGCCTGGGTGGCCTTGCCGGAACCGTCCAGCCCTTCGATGACAAGAAGCCTGCCCTTGCTCATTCTGCCTTCTCCCCTTTCAGCGCGGCGTACTGGGCGCGGACTTCGGCGGTGCGGCCGCAGCACATCTTGCCCTCCGGGCAGGGGCCGGACACGCAGGCCGGGCCGGCGGTGCGGAAGATATGGGGTGCCACCGGGTAGACCAGCCGCAGCATCTCTTCGGCCAGCTGCCGTATCTCCCACTGGGCGCGGCTGCAGCAGCGCAGGTGGAAGAAGTTCTGCAGGCTGCGGGCGTTCATAGTCACCACCATCTTGGTCTCGCAGGCGTTGGGCAGCACGAAGCGGGCGTCCTCGTTGGCCTGCTTGGAAGCCTTGGCCCGGGCCTGCTTTTCGGGCAGACCTTCGGCCATCAGGCGGGCGGTGTGGCCGTCTTCCAGCTTCTGCACGAGGTCGAGGTAGCGCCTGGCGTCCTCGTTCATGCTCTCGATGAACGCCGCCTTTGCCTCAGGGATGGCCTCGATCTCGGGCGGGATGACGTAGCGGAAATCGTCCAGACGGACGTACCGCTGACTCTGGACGCTGAAGGACGCGATGCGGTGGCGGGTGATCTGGGCCAGCAGGGTACGGCTGACTCCCTCGATGCCGAAGGTGAAGCTTGCGTGCTCGATGGGGCTGGCGTGGCCCAAATCGCTGAGCATGTTCAGGAAGCGGGCAGTCTTTTCCTCATCCAGCCCGTCCAGCAGGTCGGTGATGTGGGCGTCGGAGTAGCAGAGCTTCGCCGCGGCCGCCACGACCTTCTCCGGCTCCGGCGTATGTGCTATCAATCGGACAGTCATCATTTTTTCTCATTCCTCCGTCGTTATCTTCACAAGGGGCGCAAAGTTGGCCATGGTCTTTTTCACGCCCACCTTCTCGAAGCTGATCTCCACGATCTGGTCGCCGGCGGCGGGCTTGACTTTCAGCACCTTGCCGCGCCCGAAGACCTTATGCTCCACGATGTCGCCCGGCTCATAGTGTTTGGGGCCGGTGGATGCCGCTGCCGGACGGGGCGAAGACGTCACACCGCCGCCTGCGGGTTTGACCGGCGCTTTGGGCGCTGCCGGACGGCCATAGCCAGAGCCGAAGCCGCTGCTTCCCGAACCGGAGCTGCAGCCGCCATGACCCGACGAAGCACTTCCCCGGCCCGCGTAATCGGAGCCAAAGCCTCGGTTATTTGACATTGGTGCGTTATATTCTTTATTCAAATAGCCGCTGCGGCTGCCATAGCCCGAGCCGTAACCGGAGGCCGCGCGCCCCCAGCCGGAGGGGCCGGAGTATCCCGATGCACCGCCCGGCACGGTATCGCTGCCGTAACCGCTGCCCCAGCCGCCCAGACGGGAGCGCTGTTCCAGCACCGGGCTGCGGGTCTCTTCGATGTACTCCGGTTCAATTTCCCGGAGAAAGCGGCTGGGCTCGTTGCGCTGGGTGCGGCCATAGAGCATCCGGGTGACGCTGTTGGAGATGTAAAGCTCCTTCTTGGCGCGGGTGATGCCCACATAGGCCAGGCGGCGTTCCTCCTCGAGGTCAGCCTCGGAATACTTGCTCATCTCACTGGGGAAGACCCCCTCTTCCATGCCAATGAGGAATACATAGGGAAACTCAAGGCCCTTGGCCGAGTGGATGGTCATCAGCACCACCTGGTCGGCGCTCTCGTTGTAGCTGTCGATGTCGCTGATGAGGGCGATGTCCTCCAGATAGCCTTCCAGCGAGGCCTCTTCGCCGTGCTGGTCGCAGTAGCTCTTGACGTTGTTGACCAGCTGACCAAGGTTCTGCAGACGGTCGGCGGCATCCTCGTGACCCTTGGCGGCGTCGGCTTCCAGCATGGCGCGGTAGCCGGTGATCTCGATGACATCGGAAGCGAACTCATCCAGCGTCTTCGTTTCCAGCGATTCCTGCAGTTTCTGGTAGATGTCCCAGAACTTGAACAGCGACGCGATGGCGCGGCTGAGCTTGGCGTACTGGTCGGCATGGGAGATGACATCCAGCATACTGATGCCCTGCTGGGCGGCAAGGTCGGCAATAACCTCGATGGTCGTCGCACCGATTTTGCGCGCAGGCTCGTTGATGATTCGACGGAGTCGGACATCGTCCCGGGGGTTCGCCACGATGGACATATAGGAGTGGATGTCCTTGACTTCCTTGCGGTCGTTGAAGCGCTGGCCGCCCACGATCTTATGCGGGATGCCCGCACGGGTGAAGTAGCTTTCGATGGGGGCCGACTGGGCGTTCATCCGGTAGAGGATGGCGTGGTCGGCCAGATGTCCGCCCTCTTTGAGGTGCTGGCCGATGACGTCCGCGATATGGCTGGCCTCGTCCTGTTCGTTCTCGGCGGTGTAGACCTGCACCTTGTCGCCCTCGCCGTTCTTCGTCCAGAGGGTCTTGCCCTTGCGCTCGGTGTTGTGCTGGATGACACAGTTGGCGGCATTCAGGATATTCGACGTAGAGCGATAATTCTGCTCGAGTCGGATGGTCCTGGTGCCTTTATAGATGCGCTCGAAGTTGAGGATGTTCTCAATGGTCGCGCCGCGGAAGCGGTAGATGCTCTGGTCGTCGTCGCCCACGACGCAGATGTTTTTCTCCGGGCCGGTGAGCAGGCTCACAAGCCGGAACTGAGCCACACTGGTGTCCTGATACTCGTCCACCAGCAGATATTTGTACTTGTTCTGGTAGAACTCCCGCACGTCCTCGTGCTCCGACAGCAGGATGACCGTCTGGTAGATGAGGTCGTCGAAGTCGAAAGCACCGGCCTCCTTGAGCTTCTTTTCATAGGCGGCGTAGACCTTGGCCGCAAGGGCGCCCTTCGTGTCCCGGGCCGGGGTCTTCAGGGCCTCGGCGGGGCTGATGAGCTGGTCTTTCCAGCGGCTCATCTGGTTGATGGCGCTTTTGACCGGGAAGAACTTGTCGTCCACGCTCAGCTCTTTGTACACCGTCTTCATGACACGCTGGGAGTCGTCGCTGTCGTAGATGGTAAAGCTGCGGGGGTAGCCGATCTCCTCGGCCCAGCGGCGGAGAATGCGGACGCAGGCCGAGTGGAACGTGGAGGCGAACACCTCGTCGCCCTCTTCCCCGCCCAGCATCCGGCGCAGGCGCTCTTTCAGCTCACCAGCGGCCTTGTTGGTAAAGGTGATGGCCATGACGTTCCAGCTCCGGACGGCATCCTTCCGCAGCATCCCGTCCAGCCACGACGGGGCATCGGTGCCGGTCATGATGGCGGTGCGCAAAGCTTTCACATCGTCCTCCGTCACCTCCCGGGGCGTCCACCTGGAGCCGTGGGCCGAGCCGAAGCGGATGAGGTTGGCGATGCGGTTGACCAGCACAGTGGTCTTTCCGCTGCCTGCACCCGCGAGGATGAGCAGAGGGCCGTTGGTGGTGAACACCGCCTCCCGCTGCATATCGTTCAGGCGTCCGAACTGCTTTTCGATATACGTATCACGCAAAGCGCAGAATTGTTGTGCGAGATCTGTTGCCATTGTTTCACCTGTTCTTTTCAATCATTTCTGGATATATCACTTAAAATATAGTATATCACATTTCAAAAAAGTTGTACATAAAAACAATGCAAACAAAAACCGCCCCACCGCGGTCAATACCACGATGGAGCGGAAATTTCAGGAAATGCTTAGCCGAAGATGTTGATGAGGATACCAGCAGCGACGGCGGAGCCGATAACACCGGCCACGTTGGGGCCCATTGCGTGCATCAGCAGGAAGTTGGAGGGGTTCTCGCTCTGGCCGACCTTCTGAGAAACACGGGCAGCCATAGGCACAGCGGAAACGCCAGCGGAACCGATCAGGGGGTTGACCTGACCGCCGGTCAGGATATACATGACCTTGCCGCAGAGAACACCGGCAGCAGTGCCGAAGGAGAATGCGATGAGGCCCAGCACGATGATGAACAGGGTGCGGCTGTTCAGGAAGGTGTTTGCAGAGGTGGTGCAGCCAACAGACAGAGCCAGGAAGATGGTGATGATGTTCATCAGCTCATTGCCGGCGGTCTTCTGGATACGGTCCACGACGCCGCACTCCTTCATGAGGTTGCCCAGCATCAGCATACCGACCAGAACGGCGGCATCCGGCACGATGAGGGAGACGATGATGGTGACCATGATGGGGAAGATGACCCTCTCGGTCTTGGTCACGGTGCGCAGCTGCTTCATCACGACGGTACGCTCTTTCTTGGAGGTCAGAGCCTTCATGATAGGCGGCTGGATAACAGGCACCAGAGCCATGTAGCTATAGGCCGCGACGGCGATGGAGCCCAGCAGCTCAGGAGCCAGACGGGAGGTGACGAAGATAGCGGTGGGGCCGTCTGCGCCGCCAATGATGGCGATAGCAGCAGACTGCTTCTGGGTGAAGTCCACCAGACCGGTAGCGGCCAGCAGACGAGCGCCCATGTAAGTGCCGAAGATACCGAACTGAGCGGCAGCGCCCAGCAGCAGGCTCTTGGGGTTGGAGATCAGGGGTGCGAAGTCGGTCATGGTGCCGATGCCCAGGAAGATCAGCGGCGGGTAGATGCCCAGCTTGACGCCCATGTAGAGCATATCGGCCAGACCACCGTTGTTCAGGATCTCGACCCACATCGGGTGCTCGAGGCCGTCACCGACGAAGTACTGCATATGGATGACGCCGCTGCCGGGGAGGTTGGCCAGGATCATGCCGAAAGCCATGGGCAGCAGGATCAGAGGCTCGAACTCTTTGACAATAGCGAGGTAGAGCAGGAAGCAGCCCACGCAGATCATCACTGCGTACAGCCAGCCGCCCGGCTCACCGAACTTGGCAAAACCGGAACTCTGGAAAATACCGACCAGAGTCTCAATAAACTGAGTCATGTTTTTCCTCCTGTGTTAAAAGGGTGCGGTGGTGTCGTTGACGCCAGCCTTGCCCCAGCCATTCTTGCCGCGGCGGACTGCCTTCAGCACATACTTGCCGTTGCCCATAGAGTAGATGGCTGCCATGATGGCTGCCACAACGTCGCCGGGGATGCCGGCCTCGACCTGCGGGGCAGCAGCCTTTGCAGGAGCGGGCGCAGCGGCCTGTTTCACAGGAGCAGCCGGTTTTGCAGCAGAAGCAGCCTTGGCAGCTGCCTTCTTGCCGTTCATGGCGTCAAAGATCTTGCCCTCCAGCGTGATGATGGCCATCAGCAGGACGAGGATCAGAAACACCAGCACAATACCGGTTATGGTAACGATCACATCATAACCTAAATCCATGGTCTTCCTCCTATTTACTTTTTTCTTTGCCGCCCGGGGGGCGGGCGGCAAAAAGCGATTTGAAGATATTATACAATATTTTCCGGGTCGATTCAACAACTATGAACAAAAATCATATTGTTTTTCACGGTTCTGTGAACAGCACTTTCCTCTCAGCGGCGGCCCATGCGGGGGGTGGCGTCCATGAAGCCGGTCTCCAGCTTGTCGCCCAGACGCAGGCTCATGGCCGTACCCAGCGCGACACAGTTGACGGGGTCAGGCGAGACGGTCACTTCCACCTTCAGCTCCTGGCTGAGGTACTCAGGCAGGCCGTGGAGCTGTGCGCCGCCGCCAGTGAGGACGACGCCGTTGCGGTAAATGTCTCCGGCCAGCTCCGGAGGAGTCTTCTCCAGCACCTGATGGGCGGCGGTGCCGATCTGCTCGCTCAGGCGCATGACCGGCTCGTAGAGGTCGGCGGTGGAGACATTGACACGCACGGGCAGGCCGGTGAGCAGGCTGCGGCCCTTGATCTCCATGGTCTCGTTGAAATCCGCCTTCTGGGGGCAGCAGGCCACGTTCTTTTTCAGGTTCTCAGCGGTGCGCTGGCCGATGGCGATGCTGAACTTGTTGCGCACGAACTTCAGGATCTCTTCGTCGTAGTGGTTGCCTGCCACGCGGACGCTGGTGGCCTTGACCTTGCCGCCGAGGCTCAGCACGGCGATGTCGGTGGTGCCGCCGCCGATGTCGATGATCATTCGACCGTCCGGCACGGTGATGTCGATGCCGGAGCCGAGAGCTGCGGCGATAGGCTCATCAATGAGGTAGACCTGACGCGCACCGGCAGCCATGACGGCCTCCACCACGGCGTCGCTCTCGATGCCGGTGATGGCGGCAGGCACACAGACGGCCACACGGGGCTTGACCATGTGGGAGCTGTAGACCTGATTGACGAAGCGGCAGATGAGCTCCCGGGTCATGGTGTGGTCGCTGATGACGCCATCCTTCAGCGGGAAGATGGCGGAGATGTAGTTGGGCGTGCGGCCCACCATTGCAAGGGCCTTGTCGCCGGCCTCAAGCACGCAGTTCTTGCGGGTATCCACCGCCACCACGCTGGGCTGGTTGAGCACGACGCCCTGCCCCTCCTGCGCGATGATGATGGTCGTCGTACCAAGATCGATACCGATGTCATTCTGTGCCATAGTTGTGATATTTCCTTTCTCTGCTGCCCATTCTCTATTTCCATCGCCCATCTCCGGGCGCGGGTCATCAAAACACATTATAGTATAACACAGGTGTATCCAAAAAGAAACCCTTAAAGCTTCCCCTGCTCCGGGGGCAGAGCCTGGGCCAGCAGGGCAGCCAGGCCGCTGTAGCGCAGGTTCTGGCGGATGTTGGACATCATCCGGTTCACCACGTCCCGCCGGCCCACCACGATGCAGAGCTTCCGCCCGCGGGTGACGCCGGTATAGAAGAGGTTGCGGTAGCACAGGCGGGGCGGCACCTGCGCCGCCGGGAGGATGACCGCCGGGAACTCGCTGCCCTGGCTTTTGTGTACCGTGATGGCATACGCAATTTCCAGCTCGTTGAGGTTCTCCGCCGGGTAGACCAGCCGCCGGTCGTCCATCCGCACCACCATGGAGCGGCTGCGCACGTCGATGGACTCCACGATGCCGATGTCGCCGTTGTAGGCGCCCACACCCTGTTCCCCGCCGATGCGCTGCCACGTTATCTCGTAGTTATTGCGCACCTGCATCACTTTGTCCCCCACCCGGAAGACCCGGGCCGCGCTCTGCAGCTCCGGCTTGCCCTTCTTTGGCGGGTTGAGCATGGCCTGCAGCTCCGCGTTGAGGGCCTGGGTGCCGGTGGGGCCGAGCTTCGTGGGGCAGAGCACCTGAATATCCTTCACCGGGTCGAACTGGTAGCTGCGGGGCAGACGGGTGGTCACAAGGTCGCAGACCAGCTTCTGGGCTGCGTCGCCGTCGGCTTCGAGGAAGAAGAAATCGTCCGTCTTTCCGCCCTTTTTCAGCGGTTCACCCGAGATGATGTGGTGGGCGTTCTCCACGATGAGGCTCTGAGCGGCCTGCCGGAATATCTCGTTGAGGCAGACCGTCGGCACCAGCCCGGAGCGGATGATCTCGCCGAGGATATTGCCCGGGCCGACGCTGGGCAGCTGGTCGGCGTCGCCTACCATAATAATACGGCAGCTGTACCGCAGTGCCGCAATGAGGGCCTGGAACAGCTTGACGTCCACCATACTCATCTCATCAAGGATAACGACGTCGCACTTGAGCAGGTTCTTGTCGTTGTGGATGAAGCTGACCACACCGCCGGTGTAGTCCACTTCCAGCAGACGGTGGATGGTGGAGGCTTTCCGGCCCGTCAGCTCGCTCAGACGCTTGGCGGCGCGGCCTGTGGGAGCGCAGAGGGCTACCCGTTCGGCCTCGTTCTCGAGCAGCTGCAGGATGGCGTTGACCGTGGTGGTCTTGCCGGTGCCGGGGCCGCCGGTGAGGACAAGGCAGTTCTCGGTCATGGCCTTACGGATGGCTTCCTTTTGGAGCGGCGCGTAAGCAAAGCCCTGCGCCAGTTCCAGTATTTGGATGTTCTTGTCGAGGCCGTGGGCCGTCTGCTTCCCGCGCTTGGTCAGCACGGCCAGACGGTCGGCGATGTCCTGCTCTGCGGCCAGCAGATCCGGCAGATAAATATACGGTGTGCCGTCGAACATCCGCACCGCCAGTTTCCCGGTCTGGATGCAGCTGTCCAGCGCCGCCGCCAGCTTTTCGGGGGGCTGGTGGATGAAGTTCGACGCCGTTTCCAGCAGCTGCGCCCGGGGCAGACAGGTGTGGCCATTGCCGGCGTTGTGGCGCAGGGTGCGCAGAAGGGCGGCTTCCAGCCGCTGGGCGCAGTCCCCTGCCATCTGGTAATACTGGGCGATGCTGTCGGCATGGCGGAAGTCCAGCTGCAGCGGCTCCCCGCAGAGCAGGTAGGGGTTCTGCTGGATGGCCTGCATTGCCCCCGGCCCGAAGGTGCGGAAGACCTCCATCGCCCGGCGGGGGCTGATCTCGAACTGAGCCAGATAGGCGATGAGCTCCCGCATTCCGAACATCCGCTTGAACTCCTGCTGGATGCGGTCGGCCTTGTCCGCCGAGATGCCCGGGATGAGGGTGAGCTGGGCGGGGTCGTTGGCGATAACTTCCAGCGCCGCCGCGCCGAATTTGTCAATGATCTTATCCGCCGTCCGAGCCCCGATGTAGGGCAGCGACCGGCTGGCGAGGAAGGCGTAGACGGCCTCGAGGTCTTTGGGCATATCCGTCTCGCACTCCTGTGCGTGGAACTGTCGGCCATAGGTGGCGTGGTTCTCGTACCTGCCCCGGCAGACGACGCTCTCACCGGCGTGGAGCTCTCCCACCACGCCGCACACAACGGTGACGACACCGCCGCCCGACACCTCGAACACGGTGTAGCCGTTGTCCTCGTTCAGGTAGATAATGTCCTCTACCGTGCCTTCCAGCCGTTCCAGCTCCTGCTCCATCGTCCCGCCTCCTCGTTTTGACACAACTATATATAGTATAGCGGTTTTGGGGGGATTTGTAAATACAACAAAAGCTCCCCCGAAGGGGAGCTGTAGGCGAGGTTTAATCCCCCACCCCATATGCATTTTCTTTCATCAGCCGATTGCGCACTGCAAAGTACGCCGGGATGAGGAAGAAGCAGGCGAAGAACCATGCCACAGGGTTGGCGATGCAGGCCGCAAAGTAGCCCCAGAGCGGCACGAACCAGAAGCCCACCATGGCACGGGCGACCATCTCGGCCACGCCCGCGAACATGGCAAGGCCGGAATAGCCCAGGCCCTGGATGGTATAGCGGTAGATGATGAGGACGGCCAGCGGGATGTAGAACACGCTGTTCCAGAAGATGAAGCTGCGGGCATTCGCCATGATCTCCACCTCGCTGCTCTCGAGGAAGAGGCTGATGAGCGGCACATCCAGCACACGCAGGATGAGGAAGGATGCCACACTGTAGACGCAGCCAATTCCCAGCGCAGTATTGACGCCCCGGTTCACACGCTTGAGGTCGTGAGCGCCCATGTTCTGGCTGGCGTAGGTGGTCATGGCGGTGCCGATGCTCTCCAGCGGCACCGAGAGGAACTGGGCGGCCTTGCTGCCTGCGGTCTGCGCGGCCACGATGCTGCTGCCCAGACCGTTCACCGCGCCCTGCAGCACGACGCTGCCGATGGCGGTGATGCTGCACTGCAGGCCCATGGGGATGCCCATGTTGCAGAGCTTGAGGCAGTGGCTGGCGCTCAGACGGCCCTCTTCCCTGCTCCATTTCAGCTCCGGGTAGTGGCGGCCGATGTAGATGAGACTGCCGATGCCCGCCACCGCTTGACTGAACACGGTGGCGAAGGCCGCACCGAACGCCCCCATCCGGAAGGCGAGGATACAGAGCAGGTCGAGGCCGATGTTCAGCACGCTGGCCACCAGCAGGAAATAGAGAGGCCGCTTGCTGTCGCCCAGCGCGCGCATGAGGGCGCTGGTGACGTTGTACAGCAGGGTGAAGGGGATGCCCCAGAAGATGGTGCGGATGTAGATGTCCGCGATGTCGATGATGTTGTCGGGGGTGTTGGTCCAGACCAGCACCGCCCGGGTCAGGGCCACCGTCACCACCGTGAGCACGACGGCGAAAAAGAGGCTCAGCCAGACGGTATTGGCGGTGTAGCGCCGCATCTCTCTGTAGTCCTTCGCGCCGAAGGTCCACGAGATGGGGATGGAGAAGCCGCAGGCGATGCCGTTGACGAAGCCCAGCACCAGATAGTTCAGGCCGCCCACGCTGCCCACCGCCGCCAGCGCATCCACGCCCACGAAACGGCCCACGATGATGGTATCGGCCAGATTGTAGAACTGCTGGAACAGACTGCCCAGCATCAGCGGCACCGCAAAGGCAAGGATGAGCTTGAGCGGGCTGCCCTGTGTCATGTCTTTTGTCATACAAAGCCCCTCCCCGGGCGGTCACTTAACATTTCTTTGCCGGATCTTTACCGACAAAAACGCCCTGCCGGACGAGGGGCAGGACGTTTTGTGTTTCATGAGTGGTATTATACTCAGCTCATCGTGATTTTGCAAGGGGTTTTTCTCAGATTTCTTCGTACAACATCGCTATTTTCTATCGGTGGTTTTTGGTGATTGTGCGCAGGGGGCGGCAAGGCCCTCCTGCTGCACTCCCTCTCAGCCCACGCTCTCAGCCTTCATAATCGTACATCCATGCAGAGTCAGAATATGTGGAGTCATAATATAAGTCATAATATGCGGACTCATGAAAGGGATCCCACGGACCATAGTCATGGAGCGTTACCCATTTGTTTGGTTTCCAGTTTGGTTTCCAGTTTGGTTTCCAGTTTGGCTGCTGGCCGCTCTCTTGGCCCGACAGCCATACCCACTTACCCTGACTGTCCTTTACCCATCCTCTTACTTCCGGCTGCTGGGCGCTTATTTCCGGCTGCTGACCGCTTGCTTCCGACGGCTGGGCGCTTGTCTCCGGCTGCTGAACCGTGGTGAGGCTGTCCGGCGAGAGAGTCTGGAGGCCGCTGAGGTCACCGACGGAGGGGGCCGGGTCTTCCTGCTTGTCGTCCTGCTTCCCGCCCGCGAGCTTCACGATGTTACCGGTAAATGTCTTCCACACCGTCTGGTCGGAGGCGGGCTGCTTCGGCTGCTGGGCCGTGGTAAGGCTGTCCGGCGAGAGAGTCGTCAGCCCGCTGAGGTCACCGACGGCACCCGTTCCCGGCTGAGTCAGCCCGGGCTGTCCGCTCAGGGAGCCGCCTTCCAGACCGGAGATGACAACTCCCCACCATTGCTCTTTCTCCTGCCTGCGGCGGGCGATGGCCTCCTCCACCCGGGCAGTCTCCTGTGCTTTCTCTTCCTCATCGCCAACGTGGTACACGAGGACCAGTTCCTTGCCGTTTTCGCGCAAGACATTCTCATACAAGAACTTTTCTCTCTCACGCGAGAACATTTCTCTATCATATCCTGTCTGCCCGACAACATGGAATCTATAAATTCCTTCATGGTACAGCCCGAATTCGAACGCACCCTTCGCGCCGACCAGATCTTTGATCCGGGCCAGCGGAATGACGGCCTCCATCTCCTGCCCTTCCCCATCAAGGAATCGGACGCGGAGTTCATCGACCTCCTTTGCAAGCTCCCGCAGCGAGTCGCCTGTCATCCAAAAGAGCGAACCGTGGGCATCGAAGCGCAGGACCTTGTTGACCGGGTCATACTCTGCCGTGGTCACATCTGCAAGCTCCTGTGTGCCATCCGGATGGGTGATCACGCCCATGGCCTCGTACATCTGCTTCACACGGTCCGGCACCTCGCCGACCTGCACGCTTGGAGCGTCGTCCTCGTCGTCGTCCTCGTCGTCCTCGGTATCATCTGGCTGTTCCGGCTTGTCTGGCTGTTCCGGCTTGTCCGGCTGCTCCGGTTGGGAGGGCGTCCGCCGGTCGTAGCTGTAGTCCTCCATCTTCTTCCCGTCGGGGTCGTAGCGGGTCAGACTACCGCCCGTCACCTTGTGGTCGTCGTCGGAGAGGGCGTCATTGGGGATCTCGCCGACTATGCCGCCGCCGATGGCCGCAGTTTCGCCGCCGGTGCTTGCGCCTGCCTTGGCCTCCACCTCGGCGTCGCCGGAGATATAGATGTGATTGGGATTGCTGGGCGGCGCATCCGGGTCTATCTCAGACCACGCACCCGCGCCGTCGCCGATGCCTGCCGCGCCGGGGCGGGGGTCGCCGCTGTAGCTGCCGCCCGTGGCCGACACCTTGCCGCCGGAGATTTCGATGTCGCGGCCCGAGCCGTACACACCGCCGCCGATACCGGCAGCACCCTCGCCGCCCACGGCTTCTACCGTGCCGCCGGTGATCTCGATGTTTCCGGCACCGCTTTCGTAGCCGCCGCCGATGCCTGCGCCGTCTTCGCCGCCTTCGGCGGTGAGGGAGCCTTTGGTGTCGTTGTCGTCCTTGATGGTCAGCTTGCCGGAGGACTCATGGCCATTCTTCTCGAGGCCCGCATTGTGGCTGCCGCTCTTCAGCTCGTTGGCGCCGTCCAGCTCGATGGCGGCATCGTGGTCACCCTGCACGGTGACGGCGGCTTTGCCCGCATCGACTGGGCTGTCACCGCTGACGTCCCCCTCGGTCTCGTCGCTGACGTTCCCCTCGGTCTTGCCGCTGACGTCAATTTTCAGGTCGTCGAAGGTGACGTCCACGTTGCCCTCGGAGGTGTCGATGGTGACGGTGTTCTTATCCGACTCGCCGGTGATGACGGTCTCCCCCTCATCCTTCTCGAAATCCTTTTCACCCTGCTTGACATTGTTATAGTTTCCGCTTTCATCGCTCGCACCTTTGACCGTAATGTCGCCGTCGGCGATGTCCCATGTTTTCGCATAGGCCGGGATGCCGGAGCTCACTACGATGCCCGCGATGACGGCGGCGGCCACGCCCCGCCGGAGTGCGCTCTTCAGTCTCATCGTACATCTCCTTTCGTTTTGTGTATCATGCAATGCCGTCGCTGCGGCTCAGAGGCTCTCCTTTGAGATGCTTATTTCTTTGGGCTGCCCCAAGTCCTCCGGTATCCAGAGCTTTATCTCACCCTGGGTATCCGGCAGGTCGTCCCAGTCGTCACCACGGTCGGTATAGCTCCGCAGGTCACTCTCCAACAGATTGGTATACTTTGTGCCATCCGGGACGGTGGTTTCCAGCAGGAAAAGCCGTGGCTTATCCTCCTCGGGAGCGGTGTCCTCATATCGGGAAGCCAGCTGTTTCAGGGACTCCTCAAGCCCGATTCTCGGCGTTTCCGTTCTCGCAGGCTCGAGCCACCAATCCAAACTCGGGCGGTCGTCCCTTTTTTTCGCGAGTTGGAAGTCCATCATCTCCCGCTCTTGTTTCAGTAATTCGTCGAGTTCACGTCTGAGCTCTTCACTCGTTTTTTGCTCTACCGTTTCCTCTCTCTCAGGCTCGAGCCACCAATCCAAACTCGGGAGGTCGTCCCTTTTTTTCGCGAGTTCGTGGGTCAATATCAGCCACTCCTGCGGCTCTGGCGTCTGCACCGGCACCCACTCCAGATAGCGCTCCGACAGGTCGTCCCGCGTTTCGCCGTCCAGCCGGAGGCTGATGTCCTCCCTGTTCTGCTTCAGCTCCACGTCAGCGTCCTCGCCCGCCGCGTCGGCCATCTTGTCCACGCTATAGTGGGTCATGGTGTCCTCATAGCGGAAGAAGATGTCCTCCACGCCGTCCTCCCGGAGGCTGGAGATGTCGGTGGTAACGGTGGAGCGGGGGGCGGCGCTCTCAATAAGCACCACACCCCCCGGGGTGAGGACCTCTCCGGCGTCGCCGGCCTTTACGCTGCCGACCATGGGGTCGGTGCTCTCAATAATGGCCAAAGCAGAATCCCACCGCTGGATGGTGACCCGGCTGGAAAAGAAGCCGCCCACCACCATGCCGCCGGGCAGGGGTTCGGGGGCGTTCTCCTGCACCGGGGGCGGGACGTCATCATCATCGTCGTCCTCGTCGTCGTCCGGCTGGGGCTTGGGGGTGGAGGTGTAGTCGTAGCCCATCCCCTCCATCACGGTGCCGTCCGCGTTCAGACGGGTCAGCCGTCCTCCCGTCACCTTATGTTCATCGTCAGAAAGGTTCTCCGTGGGTACTTCGCCGTAGCTGCCGCCGATGGCCGGGGCCTTGGCGTCCGTCATCTGGCTTCCCGCCTTGGCCGTCACCTCGGCGTCGCCGCAGATGTAGAGGTCTCCCGGGTTCGGGTCGTCGGTGTCGTCCGACGCGCGGCCTGCTCCGTCGCCGATGCCTGCCGCGTTGCTCCCGCCCACAGCCTCGACCGCGCCGCCCCGGATGGTGATGTTGCTGCCGGTGCTCTCGATGCCTCCGCCGATGCCTGCGCCGCCGAAGCCGCCCTCAGCGGTCAGCGCGCCTTTGGTATCGTTGTCGTCCTTGATGGTCAGAGTGCCTTTCGACTCGTGTTCGTTCTTCTCAAGACCCGCATTATAACCGCCGCTCTTCAGCTCGTTGTCACCGTCCAGCTCGATGGTCGCATCGTGGTCGCCCTGCACGGTGACGGCGGCTTTGCTCTCCCGGACAGGGCCGTCACCGCTGCCATCCCCCTCGGCCTTGCCGCTGACGTCGATCTTCAGGTCGTCGAAGGCGACGTCCACGTCGCCCTTGGAGGTGTCGATGGTGACGGTGTTCTTATCCGACTCGCCGGTGATGACGGTGTTGGTGTCGTCCTTGTCGATGGTCTCGCCCTGTGTGACCTTGTTCGTTCCTTCGGTGTCGCCCGCTTTCACGGTGATGTCGCCGTTGGCGATGTCCCACCTGGCCGCATAGGCCGGAATGCCGGAACTCACCACGATGCCCGCGATGACGGCGGAGGCCACGCCCCGCCGGAGTGCGCTCTTCAGTCTCATAGTCCGTCCTCCTTTGGTCTGTTCGTCTTTTGAAGAATCAGCCTTTTTCGATACAAGCTTACCAAAAAATCCGGAGAATGTAAATAAAAACTGCGCGAATCGTGGTGTTTTCGGCGTGAATGGCGCAAAAAAGCCCTCCCGAGCGGGGAGGGCCATAGCCTGTCTTATTCAGAGTAGTGCGCCAAAAACTGCTTGGTGCGCTCCTCCTGGGGGTGGTCGATGAGCTGGCGGGCCGGGCCTTCCTCCACCACGACGCCGCCGTCCATGAATAGGATGCGGTCGGCCACGTCCCGGGCGAAGTGCATCTCATGGGTGACGATGATCATGGTGGTCTTTCGGTCGGCGAGGTCCCGCAGGACACGGAGGACTTCGCCGGTCAGCTCCGGGTCAAGGGCGCTGGTGGGCTCATCGAAGCAGAGGATGTCCGGGTGGAGCGCCAGTGCGCGGGCGATGGCCACCCGCTGCTGCTGACCGCCGGAGAGCTGGTGGGGGTAGTGGCCTGCCCGCTCCGACAGGCCCATCTGGGCCAGCAGGTCACGGGCCTGTGCTTCCAGCTGGGCGTGGATGGCCTTTTTGTTGGCCTTGTAGTCGGGCTGCTCCTTTGCCAGAAGCTCCCCCGCCAGCATCACGTTTTCCAGCGCGGTGTACTGGGGGAAGAGGTTGAAGTTCTGGAACACGAGGCCGAAGTGGAGGCGCTTTTTCCGCACCTCGCTCTCCCGCTGGGTGGCAGGGTCGGCGGCGTCCCACATGGTCTCGCCGTTCACCCTGATGACGCCGGTGTCGGGACGCTCAAGGAAATTCAGGCAGCGCAGCAGCGTTGTCTTGCCCGAGCCGGACGAGCCGATGATCGCCAGAGCCTCGCCCTGTTCCAGTGTGAGCGAGATGTCCTTGAGAACTTTCGTCTCGCCAAAGTTTTTCCCGATGCCGGAGGCTTCGAGTAATGCCATAATTCAGTATCCTCCTTAGCAGCGGAAATAGTCCATCTTTTTCTCGGCCCAGTCCAGCAGCAGGGTGAGTGCGCCGACAAAGACGAGGAAGAAAATCGCGGTGGAGAACAGCGGCCAGATAAGTCCCTTGGCGCTGTACTCCTTCGCCATCATGATGATCTCCTTGTTGGCGATGACATTCGCCAGCGAGGTATCCTTCACCAGCGTGATGACCTCGTTGCCCATCGGGGGCAGGATGCGCTTGACGACCTGCAGGAGCGTGACCTTGAAAAAAATCTGGCTCTTGGTCATGCCAAGCACCTGACCGGCCTCGGTCTGGCCTTTCGGCACAGCCTCGATGCCGCCGCGGTAGATCTCAGAGAAGTAGCAGGCGTAGTTGATGGCGAAAGCCACCACCGCCGCCACCAGACGGCCCGAAGAGCCGGAGGGCCAGGGGTTGGTCATACCCAGCAGGCCGGGGCCAAGGTAGATGACGATGATCTGGAGCATCAGCGGCGTACCGCGGATGACCCACACGAAGGTCTTGACGACGCCCCGCAGCGGTGCGCACCGGCTCATGGAGCCAAAGGCCACCACAAGGCCCAGCGGCAGCGAAAACAGCAAGGTCAGAAAGAACAGCTCACAGTTGAGCGCGAATGCGCCGGTCAGACGCTCCAAAATCACAGTCACAGAATCACTACACCTATCCGTTTATAATGTAAGTTACTCAGCCAGAGTCAGGCCGTACTTGTCAGCCAGAGTCTGCATGGTGCCGTCAGCCTTCAGCTCGTCGAAAGCGTTGTCCACAGCCTCGGCCACGTCGCTGCCCTTGCGGAAGGCCACGCCGTACTCCTCGACGTTCAGCTCATCCACCATCTTGAGGTTTGCGTAGTCGGTACCCTCGCCGATCATGGCAGAAGCCAGAGTCAGGTCGAGGATGGCGGCGTCAGCAGTGCCAGCGGCGACTTCCATCAGGCAGTCGGTCTGAACAGCCTTGGAGATGAAATCAGCCTGAGACAGGTCGGCGTTCTCGGTGATGGTGGTCTCACCGGCAGAGCCGGCCTCGGCTACCACGGTCTTGCCGATGAGGTCGGCGGTGGAGGTATAATCGGTGCCGTCCTTCACCACGACGACCTGGGCGTTCTTGACGTAGGGCTTGGTGCAGGCCATATTCTCCTCGCGGTCATCGGTCAGGGTCAGGCCGTTCCAGATGCAGTCGATGCTCTTTGCAGCCAGCTCGGTCTCCTTGGTGTCCCAGTTGATCTCCACGAACTCCGGCTCGACACCCAGCTTCTCACAGACAGCGGTGGCCAGCTCGGTATCGAAACCGGTGAAGTTGCCGTCGGCGTCGGTGTAGTTCATCGGCTCATACACGGTGTAGCCGATGACCATCTTGCCGTTGGACTGGATGTAAGCCAGGTCGCTGTCAGCGGCCACAGAGCTTGCTGGGGCGGCAGAGGCGGCGGCAGAAGAAGCAGCCGTAGAAGTGGATGCAGAACCGCTGCAGGCGGCAAGGCTCAGTGCCATCGCACCGGCCAGAAAAGCAGCTACCAGACGTTTCATGTTGTAATTTCCTCCCTCAGATTCAGCAGAAGCGGCGCTTCGTTTTACCGCTTTACCATGATAAATTGTTAAACTGTGACTATAGAATAGCGCGTTTTGCCCCGTTTTGCAAGAGGAAAACCGATTTTTTCGCGTTTTGCCCGCAGACCGCCCCTTTCCGATCGGGTTTTCGGTGTATTTGTACAAAGGACAAAAAGAAAACCGCCACCTCACGGTGACGGTCAGACTTTCCGTTCAATTTATAATGACGCATTCTCAAACGCATCCCCTGCGGCCTTTTGCAGGGCGTCGATGGAGATGGTGCAGAGGGCCGCGAGGTCGGCGTCCGAGCCGTCGGCAGGGATGTCCGCCACCTCTTTCTCAGTCTTGCCCTTGAGGTAGCTGCAATAGCCCTCGCTGTGCTCGTACCACTCTTTGCCGAGGCTGGATGCGTTCCGCATCCCGTAGCTGTCGCCCAGCTCAAGCTTGGAGCGGACGGTGTCCGGGGCGGTGACGCCGCCGTCTGCCGCGATGGTCAGCGCAGGCTCTGCCATGTCGCCGATGGCGCTGGTCACACGGCCATCGGCATCCAAAGTCAGGGCCACGACGGTAAGGTCAACTTCTGCGTTCACATCCTTGTCGTCGGTGGCGGTGATGTCCGAAGAGGCATTCTCCGCCTCCACGCCGAGGCTCACCCGGTCGCCCTTCGCCGCGCCGAGGGCGGACGCATTCGTGCAGGCTTTCGCCACGGCGTCGCGGTACTGATCCACCCGGATAGTGCAGCCGGACAGCAGGTCGGCGTCCACAGCCTTGCCGTCCTTATCCGTTTCCAGCATGGATGCCTGCTCGGGCGTCATGCCGGTAAGGTAGTCGGCGAAGTCATCGGCCTGCTCGGCCCAGCCCTTTTTCAGCGAAGATGCCGCTGCCAGCGGGTAGTCGTCCCCTTTCTGGCGCTTGGTGCGGTAGTCGGTAGGCATGGTGACGACGCCTTTGCCGTCGGCGGTAACTTCCACTTCCAGCTCATCCAGCATCACGTCGGCCAGCTTGCCGTCTCCGTCCAGCAGGACGGCGGCAGCGATGGTATGGATGGTGCCGGTACGGGCCTCATCGGAGGCCTCGGTCAGGATGCCGAGGCCGGTCTTCCAGCCGCCGGTCTGGGTGGTGCTGGCGCTGCCGGACGAGCCGGACATGGCGTTCGAACTGCTCATGCTGCCGGAATTGCTGCTGCCTTTGCGGCAGCCGGACAGCAGCAGTGCCGCCGCCACGGCACAGCTCAGAAGAGCTTTTTGTCTCTGTGTCATAAGCGTTACGCTCCCTTTCATCTCTTTGGGAGTAGTATAGCCCGACAGGAGTCTATTTATTTATGTATCTTTTTGTTGGAAACTGTGTTATACTTGTCCTGCGGCCTACCCCGCCCAGTTTTATGGGAAGGGAGGTGTTGTCCAATGGCGTATATTTCCACATTTATCCTGTCCGTCGGAGCAAATGTAGCTTCTCACTATATCTGCAAGTGGCTTGACGGATGGCTGACGGGCCGTAAGCACTAAAAAGGACCCCCTTTCGGAGATTGCCGCTCCGGGAGGGGGTCTTTTCCTTTTGGGTGTGCCAATGACATATTGGCTTCCACATTTACCATCTTTATTATATGCGATTCCCCGCAAAAGTCAAGCACCGCACAGAAAATTTACAACTGTGCTCTGAGACCGACGTGTTATCTGGCGAAGTGAGAAATTATAAACGAAACATCGTCGAGAATGTCACTCCGCCACCGTGGCGAAATGAGCACAGCTGGCGAAGTGACCAGTTCGCCAAGTCAAAGCACTTCGCCAAGTTGGCGAAGTGATAAAATATAACGTAGATATATCATTAAGTTGTCACTTCGCCACTTATTCCACCACAGTATCGCTCACATCAGCGGACTCAGCAGGCGGAGCACACTGTCCAGCAGCGTCCCGGCCAGCGAGGTGCGGCAGTCGGCCAGCTGCACTTCCCGGCACTCTGGCAGGGTGCGAAGCACATCGTCCCGCAGAGCAATGACCTGACTGTTATAGAGCAGCAGCGCCCCGCACTCAAAGTGGAGGAAGAGGCTGCGGTAATCCATGTTGATGCTGCCCACCACGGCGGCGCGGTCATCGCTGACGTAGCACTTGGCGTGGAGGAAGCCGGGCGTGAACTCGTAGATGCGCACCCCCGCCCGGAGCAGCGGCACATAATAGGAGCGGGTCAGCCGGAAGATGAGCTTCTTGTCCGGGATGCCCGGCAGCACCAGCCGGACGTCCACGCCCCGCTTTGCCGCCGCCTTGAGGGCTTCCAGCATGGTCTCGCCCACCGCGAAGTAGGGCGTATAGATATAGACATACCGCTGGGCCTGATTGATGATATTCAGGTAGACCGTCTCGGCCAGAGCCTCTTCGTCCAGCGGGCTGTCCCCGTAGGGCTGTATCACTCCGTCCGACTGGGCAGACAGGGACTCAGCCTGAGGCATAAAGGGCGCATAATCCTCCTCGCTGGGGCGGAAGGCGTTCCAGTGGTCGAGGAACATCACCGTGAAGTTCCAGACCGCCGCGCCCTCGGTGCGGAGAGCTGCGTCCTTCCAGTAGCCGAATCTCTCTTCTTCATTGATATACTCGTCGGCCAGATTGATGCCGCCCGTATAGGCTGTATTTCCGTCCACGACCACGATCTTCCGGTGGTCGCGGTGATTCATGACCAGCGACACCAGCGGCACCACCGGGTTGAACGGGATGCAGCGGATATGCGCCCGCTCCATCTTTACCACGAAATCGGACGGCAGACCCAGCAGACTGCCGAAATCGTCGTAGATGAGCCGGACATCCACCCCCTGCGCCGCCTTGCGGACGAGGATGTCCTCTACCCCCTTCCACATCTTGCCGGTGCGGACGATGAAGAACTCGAGGAAGATGAACCGCTCTGCCTTTTCGAGGTCGGCCAGCAGGTCAGGGTACATGGCCTCACCGCAGGGGTAATATTTTGCCGTGGAGTTTTTCCATGCGGGGTACGGCCCGTACTCCGAAACATACCGGCTCAGTCCCCTGCTGGCGGGGTCGAGGGCGTCGGTCTGGCCCGGCTGCTGGGCGAGGTCGGCGGTGTGCTGGCGCTCCACCGCCTGCATCCGCTGGCGCATCCGCTTGGCGGGGGCCTTGTTGCCGAAGGCCAGATAGAGCGCACCGCCCAGCAGCGGCATCATGCCGATGAGGACGAGCCAGATGATCTTATAGTCGCTGTTCTCATCCTTCCGCACGAGGTAGAGGGTGATGAAGAGGCTGAGGACGTTCAGCCCCGCATTCACCCACACCTTTCCGGCGGTGAGGGAGAAGAAGGCCCAGAGCAGCCAGCCGATCTGCAGCAAAACAAGGGCCACTGTAACCGTGGCCCTGTTGATGACACGATTGAAGAACCGTACGACCGGCAGCCGAAAGAACATCTGCGCCTCCCCCGCTGCCTTTCGGCAGCATTTTTATGGGAATAGTATAGCGCAGAGATGCGGAGATTTCAAGCTCAGGCGTCCGCGTCCTCGAAGCCCACCATGAGGCCGCCCAGCTCGGCGTAGTAGCTGCACAGGCCGCCGCATTCGGTCACCCGCACCTGTGCGCCCTCGAAGACAGCCCGCACCATGTGCATCAGGCGCTCGGCGGCGGCGGGGTTGCCGCAGTGGGCAATGATGACCTTGCCGTTCGTGTAGCCGTGGCTTTTGAGCTCCAGCACGATGCGCTCGAGAGCGCCGTGCTCGCCGCGGGTCTTGCAGAGGACATCCAGTTCGCCCACATCGCTGGCCTTGCCGATGACCCGGATGTTGAGCATCCGCGCCACAGCAGCCACAGCGGGCTTCACCCGGCCATTCCGGGCCAGATTCGCCAGCGATTCCAGCGAGAACAGCAGATGGGTGTGGTGACGGTAGCGCAGCATCTCTTCGCACACCTCGTCAAAGTCCCTGCCCTCTTCGATGAGCGCACGGATATGCTCTGCCAGCAGCACCAGTTCCGGGCCGGCAGACAGGCTGTCCAGCACAAAGACCTGAGCACCCGGGTGCTCTGCCTGATACTCTTCTGCGGCCAGCTGGGCGGCGTTGCAGCTGCCCGACAGGGTGCCGGTGATGGTGATGGCATAAATTTCATCTGCGCCCTCATAAGCCTCCAGCCAGTCGCCGATGTTGGGGCAGGAGGTGCTGGTCTTGCCCTTATAGGTGCGCAGGGTAGTCGCCATTTCCACGGCGTTCAGCGTGCCGTCGTCGAGGTATTCCCTCTCGTCGGTCACGATCTTCAGAGGCACAGCAGCAAAATCCACGCCGTCCAGCTTGTACAGGCTGGCGGAAGAGTCCACAACGATTCGTTTCATCTCATCTATCTCCATTCCGGCGGGTGTCCGCCGCATTTTTTACGTTCGGTGAGTCCACTATATCAGTTTTTCAAAAACCTGTCAAGCGATTTGTAAAATTCTTAATATTGTTTTCATAAACGGTTGACCCCGACTCAAAAATGCGCTATACTACCACCATGAATCAGGAAATGAAACGCCGTGTCACGGCCTGCGCCGCCGGGTTTTCCCTGCCGCGCTACCGGGAGCTGCCCTCCGTGGGGCTGTATCTCGACCAGACCGTGCAGCTCGTCAACAGCTGCTTCCGGGGCTTCCCCGGGGTGGAGCTCACCCCCTCCATGGTGAGCAACTACGTCAAGAAAGGAGTCATCTCCCACCCCGTCAAAAAGAAGTATTCCCGCGAACAGCTGGCTTCTCTCATCTATATCGTGTTGTCTAAAAATGTCCTCTCGCTGGAAAACATCGACACCCTCTTTCAGATGCAGAGGGCTCACTGCACCGCCGCCGAAGCCTACGACTACTTCTGCGACGAGGTGGAGAACTGCCTGCCCTACATTTTCGGTGCCAGCCGCACCATCTGCGACCTCGACCCGGATGCCGCCGACGAAAAGCGTCTGCTGCGCGGCACCATCGTCGCCGCCGTGAACAAGATGTACCTCGACTGCTGCTTCGTCGCCATGCGGCAGGAGGAGGCGCTCTGGCCGGGGATACTCGGCGACCTCGAATAAAAAGAAAAACGTCTGTACCTCCAAACGAAGTACAGACGTTTTTATTATGCTCTGATTTTAGGTATCCTGCAGCTCACCACGGCTTGCGGCCTTGAGGTAAGCGAAGATGAAGCCGTCGAGGTCGCCGTCCATGACAGCGTCCACGTTGCCGGTCTCATAGTTGGTGCGGTGGTCCTTGACCATCGTGTAGGGCATAAAGACGTAGGAGCGGATCTGGTGGCCCCATGCGATCTCGTTCTGGACGCCCTTGATGTCGTCGATCTTATCCATGTGCTGCTGCTTGGCGATCTGGTACAGCTTTGCCTTCAGCATTTCCATCGCGTAGTCGCGGTTCTGGAACTGGCTGCGCTGGGTCTGGCAGTTGACCACGATGCCGGTGGGCTTATGGATGAGTCGGACAGCGGAAGAAGTCTTGTTGATGTGCTGGCCGCCGGCACCGGAGGAGCGGTAGACCTGCATCTCGATGTCCTCGGGGCGGATGTCCACCTGGATGGTGTTGTCCAGCTCGGGCATGACTTCCAGCGAAGCAAAGCTGGTCTGACGGCGGGCGTTGGCGTCAAAGGGAGAGACGCGCACCAGACGGTGGACGCCGTTCTCGCTCTTGAGCAGGCCGTAGGCGTTGGCACCCTTGACCATCATGGAAGCACTCTTCATGCCGGCCTCGTCGCCGTCCTGATAGTCCAGGACCTCGACGGTCATGCCGTGAGCCTGCGCCCACTTGTTGTACATACGGTAGAGCATCTCGGCCCAGTCCTGTGCCTCGGTGCCGCCGGTGCCTGCGTGGAAGGTCAGGATGGCGTTGCTGTGGTCGTACTCACCGTTCAGCATGGTCA
>ENA-UONW01000340-UONW01000340.1-human-gut-metagenome-genome-assembly--contig:-CS52-NODE-340-length-71237-cov-17.387598_pt1 | contig 71237 bp, 70 predicted proteins | sample MGYA00242463_ERZ724010 | MGnify/ENA metagenome assembly ERZ724010 | reverse complement strand
TGAGGATGTGCTGACCCAGCTGGAGGAGAAGCGCCAGCGGCTGGAAAAGGCCCAGGGTGAGGCGGACCGGCTGTGGCAGCAGAGCCAGGAGGATGCCCGAAAGGCACGGACCTTCCGGGAGCAGATGGAAAAGGCCAAGGAAAACGCCCGGAGTAAGGGTGAAAACGAGGCCCGGCGCATTGTGCGGCAGGCCCAGCAGCAGGTGGACGAAATATTCGCCGAGCTGGACGAGCTGCGCAGGAAAATGCAGCAGCAGGCAGATTTCCAGGCCATCAACGACGCAAAGGTATCGGCGAGGAAGCACATGAACGCCGCCCAGGAGGCCCTGCACCTGCGGGAGGAGGCCCCGGAGCCGGAGACTCCGTCCCGGCCTATTGTGGCCGGAGACCGGGTGGAGCTGCCCGGCGTGCGCACCGCCGCCACGGTGGTGCAGGTAAACGGCGACGGGAGCCTGGTGCTGCAGGCGGGAAAGATGAAAATGACCGCAAAGCCCGGGCAGGTACGGCTCATAGAGGGACAGCCCCAGCCGAAGAAGCGGGCGGCTGCGCCTAAAACGGGACCTGCGCCCACGCTGCATCTGGAGCGGCGGGCGTCCTCAGAGCTGGATATTCGGGGCTACGAGACCCTGGAGGCTGAGAGCGTGGTGGAAAACTACCTGGACGCAGCCGTTATGGCCAAGCTGGAGACGGTGACCATTATCCACGGCAAGGGCACCGGGGCCCTGCGCAAGGCGGTGCATGAGATATTGAGGCGCAGCAAGGTGGTCAAGAGCTTCCGGCTGGGCCGCTACGGCGAGGGCGAGGCCGGCGTGACGGTGGTGGAGCTGAAGTGATGGCGCCGGGTGGGAGAGTTGCTTGCCGCGAAACTCGGTGATTGTGGGGAAACGAAGCGGGTCGTTTTTGTGGGAAAAGTAAAAAATCGCCCGCGTAACACCGGGGTTTCTCGCTTTTTTCGTGGTTTTTGCCATTGCAATCCCCGCCTCTTTCCGTATAATTAGAAGTGGTTAGGAAGAAGTTTTTCCGAATAACTGCTGTGCGTAAAGGAGAAGAGGATATGTATACACAGGAAATTACCGTGAAAAACGAGGTCGGGCTGCACGCCAGACCCGCCACCTATTTCATTCAGAAGGCCAATGAGTTCAAGTGCGGCATTTGGGTGGAGAAGGATGAGCGCCGCGTAAACGCCAAGAGCCTGCTGGGCGTGCTGAGCCTGGGCATCGTGGGCGGCACCACCATTACCCTCATTGCAGACGGCTCCGACGAGAAGGAAGCTGTGGCTGCGCTGGCCGAGCTCATCAACAGCAATTTCGGCGAATAAATCACAACAAAAGCGAAGCGGCCAAGCCCGCTTCGCTTTTGTTCGCCTAAAAGGCTCTGCAGAGTTCGCCGGCAACAGGCGGCGGTTTACGGGCCCTTGCCTTGGATCAGCTTTTGGCCTGAAAAAAAGCTTGCATTGCTTGACAATATATGATATAGTATGGGATGTAAGGTTATTTTCGCAGAGTGGACTTCCCGGTCCGCTCTTTTTGTTGGCTAATTTGCGATCCTTACCATCGGTCAACAAGGGCAGACAGGGTTTTGCCGGACAGAAATGCGCCCATACTGCGTCATGCCCCTTGAAAATACGACAAGTATTCCCTGCGGGTCTTTCCTTGTCTGGGCACATTTCTGCGCGGCAAAACTGCTTCGCACCTGCCAGCGATGGATTTTCGAGGGATTTTTGGCTTTTGAGCCGCAGGCGGGCTGGCGCCCGCCAAGGTGAGAAGGACAAAAAGCGCCGCAAAGGCGCGCAGGCAGGCGTGTTTGCCCTTGTTGACCGATGGTAAAATTGCGGAAATGCGAGGATATTCGATGAAAAAAGTAACGGAAATCGTGGCGGAGCTGGCCGCTCCCGTGGCTGCGGAGTTCGGCTGCGAGCTGTGGGACACGGAATATGTCCGGGAAGCCGGCCAGTGGTTTCTGCGGCTGTATCTGGACAAGGACGGCGGCGTGGACATCCTGGATTGCGAAAACGTGAGCCGGAGGGTCAGCGACCTGCTGGACGAGGCGGACCCCATCGAGGGCAGCTACATCTTTGAGGTGTCCTCTGCCGGGGCCGAGCGGCAGCTGAAGCGGCCATCTGATTTTGAAAAATTTCTGGGCAGCCCCGTGCTGCTGAAAACCTACCAGAATCGCGACGGGCGGAAGGAATTCCCCGGCGTGCTGAAGGAGTACGACGGCGGCGCAGTGGTACTGGAAATGGGTAAGCAGGAGCTGCGGTTTGAAAAAAATGAAGTCGCTATGGTGCGGCTGCGCATAGTTTTTTAAGCTGGCGAAACGGCCTGGGGGCGGCAAGCTCTGCGAGGCTTTCTAAGACACAATATTTTTTGCGGTTTAATTTTGTTATTATAGATTTTTCTTATACAGAACAGGAGATTCGGCTATGAAATGTGAAGAAATCTTTGCCGCTCTGGCGCTGCTGGAAAAGGAACGCGGCATTCCCCAGGATTTTATGCTGGAAAAGATCGTGCAGGCCCTGGTCACCGCCTATAAGCGGGATCACGAGGACGTGGAAAACGTGGTGGTGGACGTGAACGAGGAAAAGCATGACCTGAAAATGTTCGTGGAAAAGACAGTGGTGGAGGAGGTGGAGAACCCGGCAGCGGAGATCTCTGCTGAGGAGGCAAAGGCTCTCTCCGCCAAGTACCATGTGGGCGACACCGTGCGCTTCCCGGTGAAGAATGTGGACTTTGGCCGCATCGCCGCCGGCAACGGCAAGCAGGTCATCATCCAGGGCCTGCGGGAGGCCGAGCACGGCATGATCTATGACGAGTTTAACTCCAAGCAGCACGAGATCCTCACCGGTACCGTGGTGCGTATCGACCAGCGTAGCGGCAGCGTCACCGTGCGCCTGGGCTCCGGTGCGGACGCCACCGATGCCGTGCTGCCTCTGGGCGAGCAGGTCAGTGGAGAGGAATACTATGAGGGGCAGCTGCTGAAGGTCTATCTGATGGATGTGCGCCGGGGCAGCCGGGGCCCCCAGATGCTTATCTCCCGGACCCATCCGGGGCTGGTGAAGCGCCTGTTTGAGCTGGAGGTGCCGGAAATCTTTGACGGCACGGTGGAGATTCGCTCCATCGCCCGGGAGGCCGGCAGCCGCACCAAGATGGCGGTGTATTCCTCCGATGAAAACGTGGATCCCATCGGCGCTTGCGTGGGCCCCCGGGGCCAGCGGGTGAACGCCATTGTGGAGGAACTGCGGGGCGAGAAGATCGACATCGTCCCCTTCAGCGAGGACCCGGCACAGTTTGTGGCCTCGGCCCTGGCTCCGGCAGATGTCATCAGCGTACAGCTGGCCGAGGAGGGCAAGGCCTGCCGGGCCATCGTGCCCGACGACCAGCTGAGCCTGGCCATCGGTAAGGAGGGGCAGAATGCCCGCCTGGCCGCCCGGCTCACCGGCTATAAGATCGACATCAAGCCCGCCTCCTATCACGAGGAAGCGGCGGCTGAGTAAGAAGCCTTGCAGAGTTCGCGTCCGCAGACGCGAAAAATTGAGATCATTTTCTCTCGCGACATGCGCGTGAGAGAAAATACTGCTCAGGCTGCCAGTGTGGAATTTTGAGCCATGGGCTCAAAATTATGCGCGCAGCAGACTGCGAGCCTTTTGTCGGAAAATTCCAGAGGAATTTTCGACAGCATAAACTAGGGAGGGTACGCCATGCAGAAGCAGCGGAAAATTCCCCAGCGGCAGTGCGTGGGGTGCCGCACTATGAAGGATAAAAAGGCGCTGGTGCGCATCGTGAAGACCCCGGAGGGGGAGATCTGCGTGGATGCCACCGGCAAGAAGTCCGGACGGGGGGCCTATATCTGCCCTGATGCCCAGTGCCTGCAAAAGGCCCGAAAGTCCCGGGCCCTGGAGCGGGCCTTTGAGACGGCCATCGGAGAGGACATTTACGCGGCGCTGCAGGCGCAGATCGAGGGGTAAGCATGGAGAGGATTCTATCATTGCTCGGCCTGGCTCACAAGGCGGGCCGGGTGGAGATCGGCGAGGAGCCGGTGGGCTCCGCGGCCCGGGCTAAGAAGGCCAGGATCATCCTGGTGGCCGGGGACGCTGCAGCCAGCTCCGTGCGCCGGGCTATGGGCTTTGCAAACGCCGGAAGCTGCCTGTGCCTGGTGATCCCGGCCACAAAGGAGCAGCTGGGAAGGGCGCTGGGCCGCACCAGCTGCGCCATGGCGGCGGTAACGGACATCGGCTTTGCCGACGCTGTGACCGGCAAGCTGGCGGCGCTGGACCCGGAAAAGTTCCAAAGCGCCGCCCAGCGCATGACCGTGAAGGCGCAGCGGGCCCGGGAGCGCCGGCAGGAGCAGCTGGCCCACGAGAAAAATGTGCGCATGGGGAAAAAGCGCCTGCCAAAGCCCCCGGAAAGGAAAGCTCCGACGGATAAAAACATGCCGCCGGAACAAGAGGCCCGGCCCGGCAAGGGAAAGAGAAAGCCGGCACGGCCCGGCTCCAAGGAGCGGGGCGCGGCGGCGAGAACACAGAAAAAAAACCAGGCACGGACTCGGTTTCAGGGCAGTAAGCCCGTGAAGAAGGGCAAGGGCTCCGGGCGTAAAAATCCGTAAACTACTGCGCGCATAATATGCAGGTGTACAGACTACCGATAAAGTGGTAAAATTACGATAACTGTAAGAAAGCGTGTGTGAGGAAAGCCTAAGAGAGGTGGCCCTTGCCATTGGAATCCGTAGTTTTTGCATTTTCATGGTTATAAAAGCTTAGGCAGCGGGGCGAAAAGATTTTTTTGACACGCTGATTCGTATCACATTGATGGAGGTGGCTTTATTTGGCTAATATCGGGAACAAATACAGGGTGCATGAGGTGGCAAAGGACTTTGGTCTGCCCACCAAACAGATCACGGAGATCCTGACGGAGTACGCACAGACACCCAAAAATCACATGCAGGTGCTGGAGGACCACGAGCTTTCGCTGATCTTTGAGTATCTGACCCAGCACAACCCGGTGTCCGGTATACAGGTGATTTTCGCCGAGGGCATGAAGCCCGCCGCGGAGAAAAAGGCCGAGCCTGCCCCCGAGAAGAAGGCGGAGCCCAAGAAGGAAGCCGCCAAGGGCGCCGCCGCCCCCAAGGCAGAGCCTGCGCAGAAGAAGGCGGAGGCCAAGCCCGCCCAGCCGGTGAGCCGGGTGCCCAAGACCAAGGTGGTGGACACCAGCAAGGCCACCAACATCAACCTTGCCAAGTACGATGAAAAGCTGCAGGATATGGCCGACGCCCGCAGCCACGGCCGCCGGGATCAGCAGCAGACCCAGGGCAAGGAGAAGTTCCGCAACAGCAAACAGCGCCGGGACAACAATTTTGTCAGCAACAAGCGCAAGCAGGAGGAGGCAGACCGTCTGCGCCGCCTGCGGCTGGAGGTTATTAAAAAGACCCCCGTTACCGTGCAGATCCCTGACGAGATCAGCGTGGGCGAGCTGGCCAGCCGGATGAAAAAGACCGGCGCCGAGGTGGTCAAGTGCCTGATGAAAAACGGCGTTATGGCCTCCCTGAGCCAGATGATCGACTTTGACACCGCCGCCATTATCGCCGAGGAAATGGGCTGCAAGGTGGAGAAGGAAGTGGTGGTCACCATTGAGGAAAAGCTTATTGACGACCACGAGGATAAGGCTGAGGATCTGGTGCCCCGGGCCCCGGTTGTGGTGGTCATGGGTCACGTGGACCACGGCAAGACCAGCTTGCTGGACTACATCCGCAATGCCCATGTGGCCAGCGGCGAGGCCGGCGGCATCACCCAGCATATCGGCGCTTACCAGGTGATGGTAAACGGCAAGCCCATCACCTTTTTGGATACCCCGGGCCACGAGGCCTTTACCTCCATGCGTGCCCGGGGCGCCATGGTCACGGACATCGCTATTCTGGTGGTGGCTGCAGAGGACGGCATCATGCCCCAGACCGTGGAGTCCATCAACCATGCCAAGGCCGCAGGGATCCCCATCATCGTGGCCATCAACAAGATGGATAAGCCCGAGGCAAATCCCGAGCGCATCAAGCAGCAGCTCACCGAGTACGGCCTGGTGTGCGAGGATTGGGGCGGCGACACCATCGTGTGCCCCATCTCCGCCAAAACGGGTATGGGCGTGGACAATCTGCTGGAAATGCTTGTTCTTACCGCCGAGGTGGGCGAGCTGAAGGCAAATCCCAACCGCGCCGCCCAGGGCACGGTCATCGAGGCGCGGCTGGATAAGGGCCGGGGCCCCGTGGCCACCCTACTGGTGCAGAACGGTACCCTGCACCAATGCGACATTATCATCGCCGGCACCAGCGTAGGCCGCGTGCGGGCCATGGTCAGCGACAAGGGCCAAAAGATCAACTCCGCCGGCCCCTCCGTGCCTGTGGAGATCACGGGCCTTTCGGAGGCCCCCTCTGCCGGTGCCACCTTCAACGCCGTGGCCGATGAGAAGCTGGCCCGTGAGCTGGTGGAGCAGCGCAAGGCCGAGGAGAAGGCCAAGGCAAACGCCCCGGTGAGCAAGGTGTCCCTGGAGGACCTGTTCAGCCAGATCCAGGCGGGCGAAATGAAGAACCTGAACCTCATTGTCAAGGCCGATGTCCAGGGCAGCGTGGAGGCCGTGAAGGCATCCCTGGAGAAGCTCAGCAACGATGAGGTGCGGGTGCGGGTAATCCACGGCGGTGTGGGCGCCATCAATGAATCCGATGTGATGCTGGCATCCACCTCTCAGGCTATCATCGTGGGCTTCAATGTGCGGCCCGATGCGGCCGCGCGTGAAAGCGCTGCCCGGGCCAACGTGGATATGCGGATGTACCGGGTCATTTACGACGCCATCAACGAGATCGAGGCCGCTATGAAGGGCATGCTGGCCCCCAAGTATCGGGAGGCCCTGCTGGGCCACGCCGAGGTGCGCCAGACCTACAAGGTCTCGGGCGTGGGCACCGTGGCGGGCTGCTATGTCCAGGACGGCAAGATCCAGCGCAAGGACTGTCAGGTGCGCCTGGTGCGGGACGGCATCGTTATTCACGAGGGCGTGCTGGCCTCCCTGCAGCGGTTTAAGGACCAGGTGAAGGAGGTCGCCTCCGGCTACGAGTGCGGCATGACCATTGAGAAGTTCAATGATATCAAGGAAGGCGACATTATTGAGGCCTTCACTATGGAAGAGATTCCCCAGTAATCGGAGGGGCTTATAGATAGCTGCCGCCCCCGGTCGCCTTCCTGCGCAGCACGGCTGCGCCGCAGGTCGTGCGTACAAGTGTTTTGCAGCGCAAAACCTTGCTTTGGCGGAATTCACTTCTGCCAAAGGGGATTGAATCCGGGGCCCCCATGAAACCCCGTTTCATGGGGAGAGGCGACATTAGCGAGGCCTTCACTATGGAGGAGATTCCCCAGTAGGGGAAAACCAAGGAAGAACGGATTCCCGCAACCAGTGTGCGCACTGGTCTCGGAATGACAGTTTGTCGGAACACAGTAACTAAGCCGCGGGGCGGGCGTTTCGCCCGCCCCGTTTTTTGAAAGTAGACTACAATCCTTTTCGCCAGTTATTGAAAGGAGGATGTATCTTATTATGGCATCCAATCGTATCGGACGCATCAACGAGGAGATCCGCAAGGAGCTTTCGGCGCTGCTGCGCACAGTGAAGGATCCCCGGGTGGCAGAGGCTATGCTTACCATCACCCATGTGGACACCACCCCGGACCTGCGCCAGTGTAAGGTCTATGTCAGCGCCCTGGACTGCAAGGACGAAAAGGACCTGATGAAGGGTCTCAAGTCCGCCGCAGGCTTCCTGCGCCGGGAGCTGGGCAGCCGGGTGGATCTGCGCTACACCCCGGAGCTGCAGTTCATCGCCGATGACTCCATTGCCTACGGGGCGCACATTCTGGACATGCTGAACCATGTGAAGCCTGCTAACCCTGAAAACGAGAACATCGTGCTGCCGGAGGATATCAAATGACCATTCAGGAGACCGCAGCCCTGCTGCAAACCATGGACCGGGTGCTGCTGCTGACCCATGTGCGCCCGGACGGGGACACCATCGGCTCCGCCGCCGCCCTGTGCCGGGCCCTGCGGGACCTGGGCAAGACCGCCTACCTGCTGCCGAATCCGGGCATCACGGAGACCTATGAGAGCTACGCCGCACCCTACTGGGCTGAGGAGGGTTTCACACCTGATTTCGTGGTGGCGGTGGACATTGCGGCCCTGAGCCTGCTGCCGGAGAACGCCAAGAAATATGCCTCGTGCATTGACCTGGCTATTGACCATCACCCCTCCAACGAGGGCTTTGCCAAGGAAAGCTGTGTGCTGGCGGAAATGGCGGCCTGCGGGGAGATCATCTATGAGATCGCTGGCCTTATGACGCCGATGACGGCGGAGATCGCTTTGCCGCTGTATGTGGCCGTTTCCACGGACACGGGCTGCTTTGTATACGCCAACACCACGGCCCACACCCACCGGGTGGCGGCGGCCCTGATGGAGACGGGCATCGCCGTGGCCGGGGTGAATAAGGCGCTGTTCCGCACCAAGAGCCGCACCCGTTTGGCCATGGAGGCATGGATGGCGGAGTGGGCGGAATACTACGACAATGACCGGGTGGTGATTATGCAGATTCCCCGTTCCCTGTGCCTGGACTACAAGGCAACCGAGGCGGATGTGGAGGAGCTGTCCAGCCTGGCGGCCCTGGTGGCGGGCACCGATTGCGGCGTGACGCTCCGGGAGCTGGAGCCGGGGAAGGTGAAGATCTCCCTGCGTACCGGGCCGCGAGTCAATGCAACAAAGGTGTGCGCCCTGCTGGGCGGCGGCGGACACGCCGCGGCGGCGGGGGCTACCCTCAGCGCCACCCTCAGCGAGGCCAAGCAGGCCGTTTTGCAGGCCATCGACATGGTGGTGGGCGAATAAATGGCAAACGGTATCGTTATTATTGACAAGCCACAAGGCTGGACCAGCATGGATGTGTGCCCGTCCCCGCAAAATGGCGGGGCATTTTGTGGGGGCCCCTCGCACGGATTTTAATTCCTCGGCGGAAGTGAATTCCGCCTGCGGCAAGGTTTTTCCCGTGGAAAAACGCTTGTACGCACCACTTGGTGCGATGCGCACACAGAGAAAGGGAGTGCCTGTATGGCAAACGGCATCGTTATTATTGACAAGCCTGCCGGGTGGACCAGCATGGATGTGTGCGCCAAGCTGCGGGGCATACTGAAAACCAAAAAGATCGGCCACGCCGGGACCCTGGATCCCATGGCCACCGGAGTGCTGCCGGTTTTTGTGGGACAGGCCACCCGGGCGGTCAGCTTCGCCGAGGGCGGAGAGAAGGAATACATCGCCGGGCTGCGCCTGGGGCTCACCACCAACACCCAGGACACGGAGGGGCAGGCGCTGACCCAGGCTCCCGTTACGGTGGGACAGGAGGAGCTGGAGGCGGTGCTGCCCCGATTTACCGGGGAAATCAGCCAAATCCCGCCTATGTTTTCTGCCATCAAGATAAACGGGCAAAAGCTCTACGACCTGGCCCGACAGGGCAGGGAGGTGGAACGCCGTCCACGAGGGGTGACTATCTTTGCCCTGGAGGTGGTGGAGCGACTGTCCGAAACGGACTATATTCTGCGTATTCGCTGCTCCAAGGGCACCTATGTGCGAACCCTGTGCCACGACATCGGACAGGTCCTGGGCTGCGGAGGATGCATGTTTTCCCTGCGGCGCACCATGGCCGCCGGGTTCACCCTGGGCGAAAGCGTGACCCTGGAGCAGGTGCAGGAGCTGGGTGAAAAGCTGCTGCGGCCTACGGACAGCCTGTTTCGGGAGCACCCGGAATACCGCTTGAAAACCGCAAGGCAGGAGGAGCGGTGCCGCAACGGCAATCCCTTTTTTATCAAGGAGAGCCTGCCGGAGGGGACTTACCGCATTTATGGCCGGGAGGGGGATTTCCTCTGCCTGAGCCGCCTGCAGGGGGACACCATGACCTCCCTGAAAAATTTTTTCGGAGCGTGAGAGATTTTGAACCAAACAGTCATTGCCCTGGGATTTTTTGATGGGGTACATCGGGGCCACGGCGCCCTGCTGGAAAAAACCGTGCAGCGGGCCCAAGAATTGGGCGCAGAGCCGGTGGTATTCACCTTTGACCGGCCGCCGAAAGAGGTGGTGACGGGAAAGCCGGTATTCCTTCTCAATTCCCCTGAGGATCGACAGGAGCTGATGAAGCGAATCTACGGCATTGACCGGGTCCTTCTGGCTCCCTTTGACCGGGAGATGATGACCCTGCCCTGGGATGCTTTTGTGGAACAAAAGCTGGTGCGGGACCTGAACGCCGTGCATTTGGTGGCCGGGCACGACTACCATTTCGGCTACAAAAACCAGGGTGACCCCCAGCTGCTGCAGGAAAAGTGCCGGGAGCTGGGCTTGGGCTGCGATATCATTCCCAAGGTGGAGGTGGACGGCATCACCGTCAGCTCCACCTACATCCGCCAGCTGGTGGAGAGCGGCGATGTGGAGCGTGCGGCGCACTTTTTGGGGCACCGCCACTGCATGACCCAAACCGTGGGCCACGGCCAGCGCATCGGCCGGACTATCGGCATCCCCACGGTGAATCTCGCGGTGCCGGGCCATGTGCTGGTACCAAAGCATGGGGTATATGTGAGCCGGGTCTACCTGCCGGGGGGGAAGAGCTATGCCGGGGTTACCAATGTGGGCACCCGGCCCACGGTGAGCGACAGCTGCACCGTTTCCGTGGAGACCTTCCTGCTGGATTTTCAGGGAGACCTCTATGGACAGCGGATTCGTTTGGAATACTGCCGGCGGCTGCGGGACGAGGAGAAGTTCGGGTCTCTGGAGCAGCTGCGGGACATGATCCGGAAAAACATTGAGCAGACCCGGGCATATTTCCGGGAAAGCTGCATAGAATAAATATAGGCGCGGCGAAAATGAAAAATTTTCGCCGCGCTGCTTTTTCGGTGATTTCCCGACGATTTTCTCCCGGGCTGAAAGCCTACAATGGAGAAAAAAGGAGGGGATTGCGTGAAAAAAAGACAGGCCATTGCCCTGCCGCCGAGAATAAAAAAGGCGGTGGCTCGGCTGAGATGGCCGGTGCTGGGCTTTTTGCTGTGTGCCGGGCAGATGGCCGGGGTATACGCCCCCTTCGCCTTGGCCGCCGTGACGGCGGCAGGGATCCGGCTGCCGGGACTGGCCGCCGTGATGGGCGTGGCCGGCGGGGCATTTTTGTTTATGGATTTCCAATCGGGCCTGCGGTGTACGGCGGCGGCCATCCTTATCTTTGCCGCCAATACGGCGCTGTATGACACGGCGGTGTACAAAAAACCGTATTTCCGCCCGGCCTGCGCGGCAATTTTCTTCCTGCTGGTGCAGAGCATCTATCTGCTGGGCCGCAGCGGGCAGAGCTGGCTTTTGGCCCTGTGTGCCGCCGCGACGGCGGCGGGCGCAGCCTGGCTGACGGTAATCCGCCAGGGAAAATGGGGCGTTTTGTGCGGCCTGGTCCTGGCGGCCGTCCCTGTAACGGCCTTCTCCTTCTCCGTGGGGCGGGCACTGATGATGGCGCTGCTGCTGGCCCTGTGCCGGGGATGCGGCATCTCTCAATGCGCAGCGCTGGGCGGCTGCCTTGGCCTGCTGACAGACCTGACGGCGGCGCAGCCCACGGTATTATACACCGTGATATGGGGCGCAGGCGGTGCCGTTGGGGGGCTGCTGCGGCGGCTGCCTCGTCCCGTTCAGGGCCTGTGCGCCGCGGGGGTTTGCGGCGGATTAGGCCTGCTATTTGGGCAGGAGGTTATGCCGGTGACCCTGTGGGAAAGCCTGGCCGGGGCGATGCTGTACACATTCATCCCGGAAAAGTGGCTGCCCAAGCGATACACCGCCGGAAAGCGGACCGAAGGCGCGCCCCAGCCGATGCCCTACGCCCGTCCGGCGGCGGCGCTGCGGGCCCTGTATGACAGCTTCTTCCGGGGGGAGCAGCCCCAGCCCTCGGAGAACCCATCGGTATTATTCGACCGGGCCGCAAACGAGGTGTGCAGCGGCTGCGTGCTGCGCACGGATTGCTGGCAAAAGCATTACGGCGAGACCTACAGCGCCTTCAATGACGCCTGCCCCCGGCTGCTGCGCCGGGGGCGGGCCGAGGCGGCGGACTTCCCGCTGCACTTTTCGTCTCGGTGTGTACACTTTCCGGCTCTGCTGCAGGCCATTGACCGGCAGACCCACGACTACCTCCTGCGGCGGCAGTTCCACCGGCAGCTGCAGGAGGTCCAGGCCAGCGCCCGGGAGCAATATGCCTGCTTTTCGGAGCTGCTGGACCAGACAGCGGTGCCGGCGGCCGGCAGCAGCGGCATCGGCTACCGGGTCAGCTCCGCCCTGCGGCCTCAGGCCGGAGAGCAGCTGTGCGGTGACCAGGTGGAACAATTTGAGGTGGGCGACGGCGTATATCTGCTGCTGTGCGATGGCATGGGCAGCGGCCAGGAGGCCCACCGGGAGGCGGCCATGACCGCCCGGCTGCTGCGGCAGTTTCTGGAGGCGGGTATCCAGCCGGGGCCGGCGCTGAAGACCCTGAACGCCGCTATGAAGCTGCGGGGGGAAACACAGGGGGGCTTTTCCACTGTGGACCTGGCACTGATGCAGCGGCAGAGCGGCTGCGTGGAACTGTACAAATGCGGGGCCGCTCCCTCGTATCTCAAGCGGGGCGGCAGCGTGCGGCGGTTCTGCTCCGATGCGCCGCCCACGGGGCTGTCAAGCTCGCCCCTACCGCCGGATCAGGTACACATCCCGGTGCAGGCGGGGGACTACCTGGTGCTCATCAGCGACGGCATCGCCGACCAGAGCTGCGACGAGTGGCTGCTGAATCTGCTGGCAGGGTGGAACGGATGCGATCCGGACGAGCTGACGGCACTGATCCTGGCAGAATCTCGGAGCAGAAAGGGCCTGGCAGACGATTGTGCCGTGGCGGTGCTGCACCTGCCCTTCGCAGGAGAAAACCGGAAAACAGCAGTGTGAGGGGCGGCAGGGTGAGGACGCCCCACCGCACGTATTGCTTTGCAGACCTTGCCCGGGCCGCAACAACTATTTTTTTCGCAGTGCGCTGTATGGCTTTTGATGGTTCAGCGGTGTATAATTTCCAGCCGGTTTGCCCATACTGAAAGCATCCGAACCAGTGAAGGAGGGCAAAGGACTTGGTCAAGGGTATTTCCAGGCGCGTCATCGTGGTGGATTCTCCGGATCCCCGGGTGTTCGATCAGGCAATTTTTATTCTGCGCAACGATGTGCTGGAGGGAGACGGCGTTTCCTCCCGGCAGCTGGTGGACCAGGCGGTCCGCATTGCCAAAAGCTATACCCGCTGCCAGGGACTTCCCCCTCCCAAAAGGCACCGGTTGACACCGGCCATTGCCGCCATGCTGGGCGGCGGGCTCATGGGGCTGGTATGGTTAGTCGTGGCGCTTTTGTAATGCTTATTTGTGCTTTTCTACCATTTTTTCTCCTCACTTACGGGCGGCCTTACTGGTCGCCCGGCTTTTTTGCTTTTCGGCGGGGGAATTTTGTGCTATACTGGGGAAAACTGCGATAAAGCGAGGAAACGCTATGTATATAGGTAATGTTTTTATCCCCAATCCCCTGGTGCTGGCCCCTATGGCGGGGGTGACGGACCTGGCCTTTCGCCGAACCTGCCGGGAGCTTGGCGCTGGCCTAACGGTGACGGAAATGGTCAGCGCCAAGGCCCTGTGCTATCAGGACCGGAAAAGCCGGGGGCTGCTGAAAATAGGCCCGGGGGAGCACCCGGTCAGCGCACAGATTTTCGGCAGCGACCCGGTCTGCATGGCCGAGGCGGCACAGATCGCCCGGGAGATCAGCGGGGCGGACATCATTGACATCAACATGGGCTGCCCGGTGGGAAAGGTAGTTTCCAACGGCGACGGCTCAGCACTGATGAAGGACCCGGAAAAGGCAGCACGCATCGCTGAGGCGGTGGTGAAGGCCGCAGGGGTGCCGGTGACGGTGAAAATGCGCCGGGGCTGGGACAAGGGCAGCATCAACGCTGTAGAGCTGGCGAAAATGCTGGAGCAGGTGGGTGTAGCCGCTGTGGCCGTTCACGGACGCACAAGGGCACAGATGTACGCCGGAGCCGCCGATTGGGTGACCATCCGGCAGGTGAAGCAGGCAGTCAAGATCCCGGTGATGGCCAACGGGGACATCTTCGCCCCCCGGGACGCGGTGAAAATCCTGCAGTTTACCGGGGCGGATCTGGCCATGATCGGCCGGGGAGCCTTCGGAAACCCCTGGCTGTTCCGGCAGGCCCTGGCGGCCCTGGAGGGCCGGGAGATTCCTCCGCTGCCGCCGCTGGCCGATCGGTGCGACACGGCTGTGCGGCAGATCCGCTGGGCTGCGGAGGACAAGGGGGAGCATATCGCCATTTTAGAGGCCCGGAAGCAGTACGCCTGGTACCTAAAGGGCGTGCCCCACGCCAACTATTATAAGGAACAGATCGTGCGCATGAACACCCTGGAGGATGTGGACCGCATCACCGAGGGCATCAAGCGGGATCTGAAATAAGAAACGGATGAGCCGCGGCTCATCCGTTTCTGAGACTGTCGAAAAACCCTCCGGGTTTTTCCGACAAAAGGATTGCAGTCTGCTGCGCGCATAATTTGTCCGTCGCAGACGGACAAATTCCACACTGGCAGCCTGAGCGGTATTTTCTCTCACGCACATGTCGCGAGAGAAAATGATTTTATTTCTTTGCCGCCTGCGGGCGGCAAACTCTGCGAGGCTTTTTTGATACGCTGAGAAACGGATGAGCTGCGGCTCATCCGTTTCTTTTAATAATCCACCTTCATCAGACACAGGCCCTCCGGAGGGGCGGTGGGGCCCGCCAGCTTGCGGTCCTTGCCATCCAAAATTTCCTGCACATACTCCGGCTCCCAGCGGCCACGGCCCACCTCCAGCAGGGTGCCTACCAGGATGCGGACCATGTTCTGCAAAAAGCCGGTGCCGTGGAAGGTGAAAAGGATACGGTCCTTGCGCTCCTCGATTTGGATGGTGTCCACCAGGCGGACGGTGGATTTTTTCATCCGGGGATTGCCGCAAAAGGCCCGGAAATCGTGCTCACCCTGGAGTATTTCCGCCGCACGGCGCATCTTTGCTATGTCCGGGGAGAAGTCCAGCAGGGTGACATATTTGCGGTCGAACACGGGCTTTACGGGGCCGATGAAGCAGGTATAGCGATAGGTCTTGCCCAGGGCGTTATAGCGGGCGTGGAAGCGGTCAGACGCCTCCTTCACCTCCCGGACGGCGATGGCGTCGGGAAGGTAGCGATTCATATAATCCCGAATCTCCTCCGGGGTCCGGCGCACATCCAGGCGGACGCTGGCCACCATAGCCCGGGCGTGGACCCCGGCATCGGTGCGCCCGGCGCCGATGAGGTCCACCGGACGGCCCTGGAGCCGCTCCAGGACGGATTCTAATTTTCCCTGTATCGTCTCCTTGTCCGGCTGATGCTCCCAGCCGAAAAAGCGAGTGCCGTCGTAGGCGATAACAAATTTATAATTTTTCTCCATAAAGTAAAAAGCCCCTCCGTTCTTGAAACTGGCGAAAAATCTTCGATTTTCTGCCAAAAAGCTTGTAGTCTGCTGCGCGCATAATTTTATCGCCTTGCGGCAAAATTCCACACTGGCAGCCTGAGAAGTATTTTTCCCCACGCGCATGTTGCGGTGAAAAATGATTTCAATTTTTCGCGTCTGCGGACGCAAACTCTGCGAGGCTTTCTCAAAAATGCCCCTCCGTTTCCACTATAATCATAGCAGAAACGGAGGGGTTTGAACAGACTTAATTTACAGCCACTCCATGAGCTTTACAAAGCTCCACAGGAGCTTGCAGCCGTAGAAGATGATCACCGCGCCGCAGACCTTATTGATGATATTGAGAATTTTCTCATTGAACTTGCTGCCCAGCAGCGATACCACCGTGGACAGGGTCAAAAACCACAGGATCGAGGCGCTGCCGAAGCCGAAGATAAAGGGCAGGTCGCCCCCTGCCGGGAGGGTGGCCCGGAAGGCGCCCAGCATCATGGTGCCGTCTATCAGGGCCTGGGGGTTCATCCAGGTGACCACAAAGGCGGTGGTGAACAGCTTCCAGATGGGAATATTTACATCCTTGCCGCCCTCTAAGCTGGCCTTGGCACGCAGGAGCCCGACGCCGATATAGATGACGATGAGGCAGCCGATGCCCAAAATGACCTTCTGCAGCCACGGCACCGCCTGCATCAGAGCCCCCGCGCCCAAGAAGCACGCAACGCCCAGGGACACATCCCACAAAATGACGATGAGGGCCGTGATATACACCCGGCTGCGCTTTTGGGTCAGGGCGGAGTTGATGACAAACAGGTTTTGCAGGCCGATGGGGGCCACATACGCAAGGCCCATGGTGAGGCCCTGGAGATAGATGTTCATAATTTCCTATTTACTCCTCTTTTCTTACTTGGTATAATCAGTATAGAGCATTTCGGGAAAAATGCAAGAACGCAGATTATCCTGTGCAGGTAAGGAGGAGCTTACTTATGGGTCACTATGACTGCCCTTGTATGGAAAAATGCCCCCTGCAGCACGCCATGCTGCTCATTGGCGGCAAGTGGAAGGTGCAGATCCTCTGCGCGGTGTGCAATGCCGGGTCTATCCGCTACAACGCCCTGCGGGGAAAGCTGGACGGGGTGAGCAACACGGTGCTGTCCTCGGCTCTCAAGGAGCTGGAGCGGGACGGGCTCCTTGAGCGGCAGGAGTTTTTAGAGGTGCCGGTGCGGGTGGAATACCGCCCCACGGAGCGGTGCCGGACGCTGCTGCCCATCCTGGAGGCCCTGTCGGATTGGGCGGAGCAGGACATGAAGTGAGGTGGCTGACATGGCTGATTTGCAGACGGATGTGCGCTATATAAAGGGTATCGGCGAGGCCCGGGCCAAGGCCCTGTCTAAGCTGGGCATTACTACGCTGCAGGACCTGATCGGCTACTTTCCCCGGCGGTACGAGGACCGCACCATGACCCGGACCATCCGGGAATTGGAGCTCGGGGAGACGGTGTGCGTCCGGGCTATGATCGCAAACGATCCCGTGGCCAGCCGCATTTCCGGCGGGCGCACGGTGGTGAAGGCCCGGGCCGTGGATGACAGCGGCGCCCTGGACCTGACCTTTTTTAATCAGGAGTACCGAAAAAACAGCCTGCACCGAGGCGAGACCTATATTTTCTGCGGCAAGGTGGAGGGGAATCTGCTGGCCCGGCGGATGATCAACCCCATTGTGGAGCAGGAGGGACAGCAGGTGCTTACGGGGCATATTGTGCCCATTTATCCCCTCACCGCCGGGGTGAGCCAAAATCTTCTATATAAGGCCGTGGGCCAGGGGCTTACGGCTTGCCGCCACCTGCTGACGGACTGCCTGCCGGATGCGGTGCGGCAGGCACACCGGCTCTGCCACAGCGGATACGCCTACGAGAACATCCACTTTCCGGCGGACGCGGAGGCGCTGAACCTGGCCCGGCGGCGGATGGTGTTTGAGGAACTGTTTATCCTCTCCTGCGGGCTGCAGATGCTCCGCTCCCGGCGCACGGATGTGGCGGGGCCTGCCTGCGCCGCGGCGGATATGGAGGAATTTTACCGGGCTCTCCCCTTCCCCCTTACGAAGGCCCAGCGCAGGGCCATTACGGAGGCGGTGGCGGACATGCGATCCGGGCGGCCCATGAACCGGCTGTGCCAGGGGGATGTGGGCAGCGGCAAGACCATGGTGGCGGCGGGGTGCGTGTGGTTCGCCGCTCAAAGCGGGTGGCAGTCGGCCCTGATGGCCCCTACGGAAATTCTGGCCCGGCAGCACTATGAAAATCTTACGCCGCTGTTTGAAAAATTCGGGCTCCGGTGCGCCCTGCTCACTGGGTCCACCAAGGCCAGGGAGCGGCGGGATATTTTGGAAAATCTGGCCCTGGGGAGCATTGATCTGTGCATCGGTACCCACGCCCTGCTGACGGAGGATGTGTCTTACGCCCGGCTGGGGCTGGTGATTACCGACGAGCAGCACCGCTTCGGGGTGAACCAGCGGGCGGCCCTGGGGCAGAAGGCGGAAAATCCCCACATGCTGGTGCTGTCCGCCACGCCTATTCCAAGAACGCTGGCGCTGATCATTTACGGCGATTTGGATGTGTCGGTGATGAACGAGCTGCCCCCGGGACGGCAAAAGGTGGACACCTTCGCCGTGGGCGAGAGCTACCGGCAGCGGGTGAACCAATTCATCCGCAAGCAGGTGGAGGCGGGGCATCAGGTATTCATCGTATGTCCGCTGGTGGGCCAGGAGGACCACATCCCCGACGAGCGCAAGGCCGCCGCAGCCTACGCCAAAAAGCTGCGGGAGGAGGTATTCCCGGACTTGCGGGTGTGCCTGCTCCACGGGAAGATGAAGCCCAAGGAAAAGGAAAAGGTCATGGAGGACTTTGCCGCCGGGAGCGGGGACATTTTGGTGGCCACCACGGTGGTGGAGGTGGGCGTGGATGTGCCCAACGCCACCTGCATGGTGGTGGAAAACGCCGAGCGCTTCGGCCTAAGCCAGCTGCACCAGCTCCGGGGCCGGGTAGGCCGGGGGCAGGCAAAGAGCTACTGCATTTTGCTCTCGGAGCACCCGTCGGAGGAGACGAAGCGGCGGCTGAAGGTGATGACCAAGACCAACGACGGCTTTGAAATCTCCCGGGAGGATCTGGCCCTACGGGGGCCCGGCGACTTCTTCGGCCAGCGCCAGCACGGGCTGCCGGCCCTGAAGATTGCCGACCTCAGCTGCGACATGGCGCTATTGGACGAGGCCCAGCAGGCGGCGAAGGGCTGGATGGCCCAGGACCCTGCGCTGGAAAAGCCCGAGAGCGGAGCGCTGCGGGCAAGGATCGAGACGCTGTTCGCGGTGAAGGCGGAGGGATTAAACTAAAAAAACTGGCGAAAATTCCTGCGGAATTTTCTGCCAAAAGGCTTTTTGATGCGATAAAAATGTACGGAAGGAGGGGCCTCTGTGACCAAGGACGAATTGCGGGAGAAGGCCAATGACCTGCCGCTGGCGCCGGGGGTCTATCTGATGATGGACAGCGGCGGGCAGGTGATCTATGTGGGCAAGGCCAAGAAGCTGAAAAACCGGGTGAGCCAGTATTTTCAGGACACCGCCTCCCACAACAGCAAAACAAAAATGATGGTGTCCCAGGTGGACCGGTTCGACACCATTTTGGTGCGGTCGGAGTTTGAGGCCCTGGTGCTGGAAAACTCGCTGATCAAGCGCCATATGCCCCGGTTTAACATCCTCCTAAAGGACGACAAGGGTTACCCCTTTGTGCGCCTGGACAAGGGGGCGGCGTACCCCCGGTTTTCCCTGGTGAGCCGGGCGGAGGAGGACGGGGCCCGGTACTTCGGGCCCTTTGGCGGACGGCGGGAGACCAGGCTGGCCATTGAGGCGGTATGCGGGGCGCTGAAGCTCCCCACCTGCAGCCGAAAATTTCCCCGGGACATCGGAAAAGAGCGGCCCTGCCTGAATCTGCACATCGGAAAGTGTGACGGCTTCTGCCGCCCGGAGGGGCCGGGACAGGCGGAGTATCAGCGGCGCATTGAGCAGGCGGCGCGGATCTTCAGCGGGCACTACCGGGCCCTGACCCGGGAGATGGAGCAGGAGATGGCCCAGGCGGCGGAGGAGCTGGACTTTGAGCGGGCCGCCGCCCTGCGGGACCGCATTCGGGCGGTGAGCGTGCTGGGCAAGACCCAGGGGGTCATTGCCGGGGTGTGCGCCGACACGGATGTATGGGGCCTGTACCGGGGCCAGGTGCGCTGGGGCTTCGGCGTGCTGCATCTGGAGGAGGGAAACCTCCTGGGCCGGGAGGTAAAGGTCCTCTCCGCCGGAGCCGAGGAGGACGAGGGGGAGACCCTCTCCGCCGTGCTGCGGCAATATTACGCGGGCCGGGGCGCAGCACCCAAGGAAATCTGCGTGGCGGCGCTGCCGGAGGACGCGGAGGCCCTGGAGCAGCTGCTGACCCGGGACTGCGGCCACCGGGTTAATCTGCGGGTGCCCCAGCGGGGCCAGCGGGCGGAGCTGCTGCGCATGGCCCAAAGCAACGCCCGGGAGGAGACGGAGCGCATTACCTCCGAGGCGGAGCGGGTGAACAAAACCTTGGAGCAGCTGGGCGCCCTGGCGGGGCTTTCCGCCGGGCCCCACCGCATAGAGGCCTACGACATTTCCAACACCGGCAGTGCCGACATGGTGGCTTCTATGGTGGTTTTTCAGGACGGCAGGCCCCTGAAGCGGGACTATCGGAAATTCCAGGTGAAAACCCTGGATCACCCGGACGACTACGGAGCCATGGAGGAAATTTTGGGGCGGCGGCTCCAGCGGTATTTGGATGGGGACGAGAAATTCAGCCCCCTGCCGGATCTGATCTTAATGGACGGCGGCCGGCAGCACGCCGCCGTGGCGGAGCAGGCCTTGGCGGAAAAGGGACTTTCCGTGCCGGTTTTGGGCATGGTGAAGGACGACAGGCACCGGACCCGGGCGCTGATGACGGCCCGGGGGCAGGAGCTGGGCATACAGCAGAGCCCGCCGCTTTTCGCCCTGGTAGGACAGGTGCAGGAGGAGGTCCACCGCTTTGCCATCACCTACCACCGGAAAAAGCACAGCCGCAGCGCCACGCGGTCCCGGCTGGAGGGCATCCCCGGGCTGGGGGAGGTGCGGCGAAAGAAGCTGCTGCAGCAATTCGGCACCGTGAAGGCCGTGACGCAGGCGGAGCTGCCGGAGCTGGAGGCGGCCCTGCCCAAGGCCGTGGCCTTGGCGGTGTATGAGCGGTTTCACGGGGTAGAGGATAAGTGAATTTTTGCGTGAAAAATGACCGCCGGAGGCGGTCATTTTTTGCGGTAGGTCAGGGGGTACGGATTGCCACGGGCGCTTTGCGCCCTCGCAATGACACATTACAGAAAATGCGGTGGGGCGGGCCGATGTGGGGAGCGAACTGAGCGCCGCCAGTGGCGAATGAAGCAAAGTGAGCGAGTGGCCGCGGTCAAAATTTCAAGCGTCCGCCGTTAGGCAGCGCAGAAATTTTGGGCACCGCAACAGGGTCATCGGCCCCTACGGAGGTTTGACAAGGAACCGCCTGCGTGGAATCCCCTTTAGGCAAGGAGGCCTATAAGGACGGGGGAAGTGGATTGCGAAGCCAGTGTGCGCACTGGCTTCGCAATGACAAGGGCTTTACCGGGGACGTTATTTCTCCTCCTTGGGCAAAACCAAATTCAGGAACACAGCCATGAGGGTGGCGATGACCACCGGTGACTTGCCGAAGATGGTGGTCACGGCCTCGGGGAACTGGGCCAGGGCGGCGGAGGCCTGGGAGATGCCCACGCCCAGGGCCGCAGACAGGCCCACGATGGTGGTATTACGGGCGGTGATGCCCTCGGCGGCGATGAGCTTCATGCCGGTCATGGCAATGGTGGAGAACACCGCCACGGTGGCCCCACCCAAAACGCACTGGGGAATGGTGGTGAGGGCGGCGGAGAATTTCGGCACCACACCCGCCAGAAGGAGGAAGGCGCCGGTGAGGGCAAAGACCCAGCGGTTGACCACCTTATTGGTGGCCACGATACCCACATTCTGGGAATAAGTGGCCGTGGGCAGGCCGCCCAGCAGCGCCGTTATAACATTGGATACACCATAGGCCACGATGCCCCCCTGAAGCTCCCGGGTGGTGGGCTCCCGGTCCATGCCGCCCACGGTGGTGGCGGTAAAGTCGCCGATGGCCTGGATGGAATTGATGGCAAACAGCAGGGCCAGGGCCACACAGCCGGAGAGCTCAAAGGTCACCCCGAAGGGCACAGGACGGGGCAGGGAGAACCAACCGGCCCCGGCGACGCCGGAGAGGTCCACCATCCCGGCCGCAAACGCCACTGCATACCCGGCCAGGATGCCCAGGAGAATGGAGGCCAGCTTGCATATGCCCCGGCCATGATTGGTCAGCAGCAACACCACCGCCAGGGTGAAGGCGGCAATGGCCCAGTTTTGCCAGGAGCCGTAGACCAGGGCCTCAGTGAGGCCACGCTCCTCCACCACGGATTGATAGGTGTTGCCGGCGCCCCCGGCCATATAGTTAATAGCGGTGGGATAGAGGGACAGGCCGATGGTAAAGACCACGGTGCCGGTGATGACGGGCGGGAAAAGACGGCGGATGGGCTTTATGAAAAGGCCCACCAGGGTGGCGATGACGCCGCCCACCAGCATGGCCCCGGCCACCGCCGCCATGCCGCCCCTCCCGGTGGCAATGGCCTGCATGCTGGGCAGGTACGCAAAGCTGACGCCGAAGATCACCGGCAGGCCCGAGCCAAAGCGGCCCCCGATGGGGAAAAGCTGCAGGAGCGTTGTAACGGCGGACAGCACCAAAGACGCCTGGATCAGCAGCACCTGCTCATTGTGAGTGAGCGCGGCGGCGTGGGCGATGATAATGGCCGGGGTGACGCAGCCTACGATCATGGAAACCAAATGCTGCAGGGCCATGGAGACGGTGAGGCCCACAGGCGGCAGGCCCCGATACCGGAACAGCGCCTGGGGATCGGCGGTAAATTTTCGCATGATGAAGTCTCCTTTGCAGGGGATTGCAGAAATCTATATAGAAAGTATAACACATTTTTAACGGGTAAAACAAGGATTTCCACAAAACACCACCCCCGGCTTTCCGCCGGGGGTGGTGTCTATTCAATAGCCTCGCAGAGTTTGCGTCCGCAGACGAAAAAAATTTTCAATCATTTTTCACCGCGATATGTGCGTGGGGGAAAATACCTCTCAGGCTGCAAGTGTGGAATTTATTCGCCTGCGGCGAACAAATTATGCGCGCAGCAGACTGCAACCTTTTTGTCGGAGAATTCCAAAGGAATTTTCGACAGGGATCTCAAGGGTGGTCCCGCAGATATTGCAGGCGCTTCCAGGCCCGGCGGGCTACCAGGAAGCCGCCGATGGCCAAAGCGGCGCAGAGAAGGCCCAGGAGGATCATCCACCACTGAAAGGCCGTCACCTCGCAGAGGTAGGCAAAGATGCGGTAAGCCAGCAGCACCGACACGATGCCCGCAAGGAGCAGGCCCACCAAGAGATCGGTTTTTGTGCAGGTGTCAATACGCTTCATGGGTGCGTCCTCCTTTGACTTGGTGGGTCCATTATAGCAAAGAGAGAAAATTGCTGTCAATAGGGGGTGTCAGCCCTTTTTGCGGTAAGCCTTGGCTATGACCAGGCCCAGGGCCAGGGCGGCGGCGCTGGCCATGAGCAGCCGCTTGCCGTTTTCATCCAGGGTGAAGGATTCCTCCTTTATCTGCCGGACATCTGCGGACGGGGTCTGCCCGTCCTGTGAGTCTGTCGGTTGACCGGAGGGGGCGGTGCTGCCATCGGGCAATGCGGGCGGCTCCGCGCCGGCATTGCTGTCACCGGGGGACGGGGAGGGACGATCGGCGGTAGTCCCTTTCCCATCCGGGCGGGTAGGGGGATCGCCGGAGGGCTGGAAGTCGGTATTGCCGTCCGGACGTGTGGGTGGAGTGCTATCGGAGTCGCCGAAGCCACCGCTTATAACGCCCGAACCCCTGGGCGCACCCTGGCCGTTTATGCCGCTATCCATACCGCCGGGGCCGCCGCCCTGGCCCATGCCCCCGCGAACGCCGTAGGAATCAGCCACCTGGGTGAGGGTGATCTCCTGGGAGGTGGCATCCAGGGTCAGGGTGTAGGTGCTGCCGAGCTGCATCTCGGGGCAGCTGACCAGCACGGCAGAGAAGCTGTTGGGTGCGGCGAAGGTGAGAAGCGTCTTGCCGTCGGCAGCTTGCAGGGCAATCTCCGTCCCCGCCGCTTGGGTGGTGCCGGCGTAAAGCAGGGAGGGCTGGGCGGAGGTCTCGGACATGGTCTCCAGCATGGTGGAGCCGCCGCAGGCCACCACAGTGCCGCCGTTTATGCGGCAAACACCGCCGTTTTCGCTGCCATAGTCCAGGGCGCAGTTGCTGCCGTCACCTACGAGGCTAATATAGACCAGGCCGCCGTTTATATCGATGTTGCCGTTGGAGTCAATGCCGTCGGCGTCCCGGATATTCCAAGTTTTGTGTGGGATTTTTATTTTAGAGGCCCATTTCGACTGAGCGATTCCTTCCAACTTTTGTGTGGGATTTCAGTTTTTACCCTCGATTTCGGGTAAGCGACTTCTCCCAACTTTTGTGTGGGATTTCTTCTGAGTAAACGAATTACATAAAAAATAAGCTGGCATCCAGTGCGGACACCAGCTCATTTTTATTGTTCGTCTTTCTTCTCTTCGGCATCGAGAGCTTTCGTCAGAAGTCTCTCAACAGCCATAGTCATTGTTTGTCCCTTATCTTCTGCGTATGCTTGAAGGCGCTCGTAAACGCTTTTTTCGATACGATAGCAGATAGGGACACTATCCTTTTTCTGTCTTGGCACTCTGGCTCACTCCTTACCCTATTCCGAAAAATCTGTTGAAGAATGCGACCAGCTTCTCCGTTACAATCCGTTTCTTCTCCGCACGGTTTCCACCGCCAAAGCGTGACATGGGAGGCAAGAGGTTGTCGATATCCATGCCGGTCGTTTTGACAGCACCATCGCGGAAAGCGTTTGCCATAAACTGCCTCGTTTCAGCATCCTTCAAACGTTCCTCAGCAATCAACGCGGCGAGTTGGGTTTCCTTTTGGGTAGCTACATAGTCGTGCCACTCATTGATTACATCATCCACCTCGTTAATACCGGCAAGGAACCCTTGGATAAGCGCTTTCTTGCTGCGGAGTTCAGAACTGGACTCCACGGCTTTCTGAATAGCGATGGCGATTTCCTTATCCTTGCCATGGCTGTCATGGTATTTCTGCATGAGGATAAGGATGTAGTCGATATTGATTTCGATTTGCTTGATAAGTTCGATTTCAAACACAACATCATCCGTGATGTCCTCTTTTTCATGTCCAGAACGACCACGCCACTCATCATACAGGTCTTGATAGCGACCCATGTAGTCCTGCATATCGCGCTCTGAGAGTATCTCCTTGCCGTTAAAATCGTCAAATGCCACCAACAGATTCCGCATACGCAAGATAGCGCCAAACAGCCGGATAAACGTCTTTTGCCGGTTTTCACCAACGATACGAACATCACTAAGCGGGAAGTTCTGCTGTAAGGCCGCAATCATATCCACATAGCCTTCGTTGTATTTGCCCTTTTCGTCTGTATAGCCGTTGTAATAGTCGTCAAAAGGCCGCAACGTTACGACGCCGTTGGTCGTAGCATCGCTGAAACGCGCTATGGCAGCGTCTGTACGCTTTTGCAGATTGCGGAAGCATACGATATTACCAAAGGTCTTTATGGAGTTCAGAATACGGTTTGTGCGGGAATACGCCTGTAAAAGTCCGTGCATCTTCAGGTTCTTATCAACCCACAGTGTATTCAGTGTGGTGGCATCAAAACCTGTCAGGAACATATTTACCACAATGAGCAGGTCAAGTTCCTTGTTCTTCATCCGCAGGGAAATATCCTTGTAGTAACTCTGGAACCTATCGCTATCCGTACTGTAATTTGTATGGAACATCAAATTGTAGTCACAGATAGCCATGTCAAGAAAGTCGCGGGAACTTTGGTCCAGCGCGGAGGTGTCTTCTGAGTTCTCCTCATCCAAGATGCCGTCTGCTTCTTCCTCGTTTGCCCCATAGCTGTAAATCAAGGCAATACGCAGTTTCTTGCTGGGGTCGGCAGCCATCTGGCGCTTAAACTCTTCATAATAGAGCTTGGCCGCTGTGATAGAGGAAACGGCAAAAATGGAGTTGAAGCCACTCACACGCTGCTGGCGCTTGATTTCCTCTACATCGTCCTGACGTTTGGCAGAAGCTACTTCGCCGATGTTCTGCAGCACATTGAAGGTGTAGCTTTTCTCATTGCGGTAGGTTTTCTGATTAAATCTTTCCAGTATGTATTCCGTAACCAGCGTAATGCGCTCAGGCGTGAGGAACGTTTCCTCGCGCTTGATGTCCCACACCTGCTTGTCATCAATGTCCGGCTCCTCTTTCATCGTCTGGACATAGTCCACGCGGAACGGAAGCACGTTCTTATCATTGATGGCATCTACAATGGTATATGCGTGGAGCTGCTCACCAAAGGCCTGCTCAGTCGTCCGCAAGGTCGGGATTTTGCCGTTGCCCGCATTATCCGTAAAGATGGGCGTACCTGTAAAGCCGAACAGATGGTATTTCTTGAAGTAGTTAGTGATGGCAAGGTGCATTTCACCGAACTGGCTGCGGTGGCACTCATCGAAGATAATGACCACCTGCTTATCAGCCAGCGGATGATTTGCGTTTTTCTTAATGAATATCGCCAATTTCTGAATGGTAGTAATAATGATTTTTGCGTTGGGGTCACTAAGCTGCCGCGTCAGAATGGCCGTAGAGGTATTACCGTTGGCCGCGCCCTTTTCGAAACGGTCATACTCCTTCATGGTCTGATAGTCCAAGTCCTTACGGTCTACCACGAACAGCACCTTGCTGATATACGGCAGGTCTGCGACAAGTTGGGCCGTTTTGAAACTGGTCAAGGTCTTGCCGGAGCCGGTGGTATGGAAAATGTATCCACCGCCCTGCACTGTACCATATCGCTTGTAGTTGGTGGCGATTTCAATGCGGTTAAGAATACGCTCCGTAGCAACGATTTGATAGGGGCGCATCACCAGCAGGAGTTCTTCAGACGTAAAAACGCAATACTTGGTCAGGATATTCAGTATCGTTGCCTTGGCAAAAAACGTCTTGGTGAAGTCCATCAGGTCGGGGATAATACGATTCTTGGCGTCCGCCCAAAACGATGTAAACTCAAAGCTGTTGCTGGTCTTGCCGCGCTTTCGCGCCGCAGAAGAGTTGAAATCCTTGATATGCCCCAAGCGGGTCGTGTTGGAGTAATATTTTGTGTTCGTTCCGTTGGAGATAACAAAAATCTGCACATAGTCGAACAGGCCGCTGCCCGCCCAAAAGCTGTCGCGCTTGTAGCGGTTGATTTGATTGAATGCCTCGCGGATAGCTACCCCGCGACGCTTCAACTCCACATGAACCAAAGGCAGTCCGTTGACGAGAATGGTCACATCGTAACGGTTATCGTGGGCAGCGCCCTCTGCCTGAGAAACGGTATATTGGTTGATGACCTGCAGCGTATTGTTGTGAATACACTTTTTATCAAGGAGGCGAATGTTTTTTGACTCGCCCGTATCACGCTTAAATGCCTGCGCTGTATCACCATCCTGTATCCGGCGGGTCTTCTCTTTGATACCTTCATTGGCATTGGCGATATTCTGCTGGAAGAAACGCTCCCATTCGCCATCGGTAAACTGGTAGTTATTCAGTTTCTCCAACTGCTTGCGAAGGTTGGCAACGAGGTCTGCCTCAGTGTGGATGGGCAGGTAAGTATAGCCCACCTCACACAGCAGGCGTATAAACTCTTTTTCCAGTTGCGCCTCGCTCTGATATGCCTCAGCTCGCTTAGGGAGGGGCGTATATTCAGATACAACGGTGTTTTCTGTGTTTTGGGCGATAATGTTATATTGGCTCATAATGGTTGTCTCCTTTTTGCGCTTGAGCTTCTAAATAGCAAGCCGTCCGCACCAATAAATGTATTTCACATATTGGCATTTCTTGTGGGCAAATCACTACCCACTTTTTTGCAAAGCCCTCTGCAAAATCGCCCGCCTGCATAAGTCCAAAGGTATAGTTAGCTCCTGTTGAATACTCATCATCTAAGTATGTGAATATCTTTTCCAACTGATAAGATGTTCCTTGTGGCATCGTCTTGGGAAGTTCTCTCAGCGCGTTATAGGCCGGGATATTAAACAGTTCCTCAAGGTTTTCTATACCATCACAAATCTGTGGAATGGCATCAATAATCGCATTTCTGTACTCTGAAACAGATGCCAGATTCTTTTGAATTGTCAGGGGACAAGTCAAATCGCCAATCATATCGTCAATTTCCCCAGTAGATTGATAGCGCAAAGCCAATACTTCTTTTATGGATGTCAACACCTCAACTGGGCTCACGTTTCTCTTGATATGTTGCTCTCTCCACTCTGCTTCAGCTTTTCGAATAGACTCTTCTGCCCAACTGATTGCCAATGACAATTTCTCATAGCGACTTGAAATGTAGTCTTTTAACACTTGCAACGGGAACTGTATATTTATGATTTCATCGGAAGCCGTTGTATAAACTCTAATTCCCACCATGTTTGGCGTTCCCATAAAGCGATTAAGTGTCCTGTTTACGATTACCCACGGTGAATACTGTTTCTCATTTTTTCGCAGAAATGTAGGGTGGCTTGTATCTGTGGGGTGAGCAAAGGCAAGTGTGCGAACATACTCGAAAAAGCGGTCATCTGAAGGAACTGGTTTGTCGGGGTTATATACAGCGCTGTTAAGATAGGTGTCTTTGAAAAAGTACAGTTCGCCACTGTTTCTTTCAAATTTCGGCAAAACACCTACAAGGACATCCAAAACGGCATCACGTAGCATAGCTGCAAACATGAGAAAGATAATAAAGTCTTCTTCTGTGCGAGGAAAATTCGAATGCTTATTCAGATATGCGACGCAGGTGTCAATACGGTCCATTGCAGCACACAGCAAGTTGAAATTCCCGCGCAGCTCACCTTCTTGAAAGATAGGTGAAGAATTTATTACTTTACGGAAGCGTTTATTTAGCTCAGGATGCAGAAATTCTGTCATGTAGATATCCTTTCCTTAAACGTTAGCAGCTTGTCCCGATAGTATTCGTACTGCTTTTGCCGCGCTTCGATTTCGGCTGGCAAGCCAATGTTTAGGTCAGAGCAGATGACATCAAAGTTATCGAGGACACGGACAATGCGTTCCTGTACTGCAAGAGAAGGAAGTAATATTTCTGTGTTGAGAATTAGCGTTGAATTCAAGTCGCCCCTTGCCCCTTGCTTCTTGGCCAAAAGTTCTTGATATTTGTGACAAAGACAATGAAAGACATACTTATAATGCGCTTTCTGGGGGTTGATTTCCAAATTCAGGCAATGCTGATTCGTAGTCGCTTGTATTTTATTGATTGCACAACGCCCAGCCGAAGCACCTGAAATTGCAACTATTACGCAGTTTTCAGGTATCCACTTAGCTGATGTCTTTTCGACGGCTTTTTCAGTAATATAACTATCTACTCCGTAAATCTCATTAAAACGAACATCTTGTGTTCTTATCCACGGAATATTACCATTTTCATAGTATTCGCCAACCCCTTTGGTTGGAGTTCCCCCAGAGCAGCTATGCGTTACTACTTCTCGGAGTGGTACAACTTTTATCGTATCGACGGAAGTCAGTAGCTTATCCCGATAAAACCGATATTGCTTTTTACGGGCGGTAAGCTCGGCGGTAAGCTCGGCGGTAAGCTCGGCGGTAAGCTCGGCGAAATTGTCCAGTATGCGGACAATTTCACGCTGGACTTCAATAGGTGGGAGAGGAATTCTGTACTGCATGACAGCGGTTTTGTCTCCACGAGGCATTTTCGAACCTTTAGCGTGCTGCATATCAAAGATAAAGAAATCCTCAGAAGATAAGACGTAGTATAAAAATTTCGGAGTTAGTTTTTGCCTGTCATTTATTTGAACTACAAGTACATCACCATTTGTACCGCCATCACAATTTGCAAGCCAAATTTTGCGAAGATATGGGCGAATATTTCCAATCAAAATATCTCCACATTGATATGCTATAACCGTCCCCGTTGTAGGCAGCGAAACTGCATCCGTCTTGCCCTGCTTATTTTGCAGCAAGTTTTCTACACCTACATAGGTCGAGCAATTTATGCAGGAACAATCAATGCGCTCTTTAGAATAATGTGTTTCAGCACAAAGAAGTACATATTCTACACCATTTGGACAAAGTTCCTTTATCAATTCACGCAGATTATTCGTCATAGTCATTCTCCTAAAGTAAGCATCTACATACGTCGCAATAAGATGTCTGAATATTCTATAGGCAAAATTTTATCGCGGTTTGACCAGTCTATAAAAGTAAGCATTGGCAAGGGGGTGAAACATTCCCGCAGCAGCTTGTATGGCATATACCAAATGATGAAATCAATATCACCTGTCATAAGTGGTTCTACAAAACGCACATCTTGAAACGGAATATGCGGTATTGCACTGACAAGATATGGCTTTTGGGCATCAAAAGGTTTCCATGCATCTACAGGGTTTGCGTGCTCAATGTATGACTCAGTTTCATCCACAACAAAAAAGCCCATCTTGTAATTGGGGTGTAGACTTCGGCACAGTGGTATACTTTCAATATGCGATAAAAAAACTCGTTGAGCTTGCTCGTGATAGAATTTATATCTATGAATAGCATCATAGTTACCATCTGGTTCACCATTTACAAAGATGTTGTCTATGCTAATATTTAGAGACAATTCCTTTGCAAAAGACTGAACCTCATGTAGCATTGAACGTTCCTTCGCTTTAACAGGATTATATAATAGGTCCTTGCCACGTTTTGTCGTGATTACCGATTCGCTATCGTTGATTCGCATAACATCAAACATCAGCTTATGGTCACAGGAAAAATAATCTGGAGGTATGTTATCATGACCGTTATTGATGGTCCATTTGGGCCATTCCTTAATCACTGCGCGATAGAGTTGCCTTTCAAATGGACTTTTTGTAAGGAAGCAAGTTTTCTCGGCGGGGACACTTCTGGCTTCGGAAATGATAACATTTTCATTATCATAACGTCCCATGCATCAGCCCTCAATCTCCGCGATGATTTTCTGAATTTCGCACCGCAGAACATTTTCCCGCGCCACGATTTCCTCGATTTCAGCGTTCAGCTTGGCAATGTCGATGACCTCGCGGGTATCCTCTGCCTCCACATAGGTGCTGACGGAAAGGTTGTACTCCTGCTCTCTGATTTCCTCGTATGTGGCACGGTGGCAGACATGAGGAACATCCTCGCGGGCCATGAAATAATCCACGATATGCTCGATATTCTCTGCTGTCAGCTTATTGTTGTTTGTGACTTTGATGCACTCCTTGGACGCATCAATAAACAGCGTTGTGTTATCCGGCTTGCTCTTTTTCAGCACCATAATACAGGTAGCAATAGGGGTTCCGAAGAACAGGTTGCTGGGAAGCTGGATAATGCAGTCAACAAAGCTATTGTCGATAAGATATTTACGGATTTTTTGTTCCGCACCGCCCCGGTACATAATACCGGGGAAACAAACGATGGAGGCCGTTCCGTTGTTGGCAAGCCACGACAGAGAGTGCATCACAAAGGCAAGGTCTGCTTTGCTCTTGGGGGCCAGAACACCCGCAGGCGAGAAACGCGGGTCATCAATAAGCAGGGCATTTTCATCACCGGCCCACTTGATAGAGTAGGGCGGATTTGAAACAATGAGCTCAAAAGGTTCGTCATCCCAGTGCAGCGGATTGGTCAGCGTATCATCGCAGGCGATATCAAACTTGTCATAACCTACATCGTGCAGGAACATATTGATGCGGCACAGGTTATAGGTTGTAATGTTAATCTCCTGCCCATAGTAGCCGATACGGACACCCTCCGGCCCCAAAATCTTGGTGGCCTTCAGCAGCAATGAACCAGAGCCGCAGGCGGGGTCATATACCTTGTTCACCTGCTTCTTGCCCACTGTACCGAGCCGCACCAGCAGCTCAGATACCTCGCTGGGCGTGTAGAACTCGCCGCCGCTTTTGCCTGCGTTGGATGCGTACATGGTCATCAGGAACTCATACGCATCGCCAAAGGCGTCTATCTGGTTTTCCTTGAATTCGCCCAGCTTCATGTCACCAATGCCGTTGAGCAGCTTACAGAGCTTTTCGTTGCGCTTGGCAACAGTAGCTCCCAGCTTATTGCTGTTTACATCAAAGTCATCGAACAGGCCGGCGAAGCTGGCTTCGGAAATAGTCCCTTTTGCGGATTCTTCAATGTGGTTAAACACCTTTTCCAGCGTTTCATTTAGGTTTTCATCCTGTGCGGCTCGCTGCCGAACATTGCAGAACAATTCGGAGGGCAGCATGAAGAACCCCTTCGAGTTTATCATTTCATCCCGAATCTCCTCTGCAACGCTGTCAGGGAGCTTCGCATAGTCGAAATCCGTATCGCCAGCATCAATCTCGCCGGCATTTATGTAGGAAGTCAGGTTTTCGGAGATGTAGCGATAGAACATGGTGCCAAGGACATAACTCTTAAAGTCCCAGCCATCCACGCTGCCACGCAGCCCATCCGCGATACTCCAAATCGCACGATGCAGTTCATCACGTTCCTGTTCTCTCTTTATATCAGCCATGGTCGTTCTCCTTTTCTGCCGTACTCTCTATACTCGATTATAACAAAATTCACGCCTTTGGCAACCATTTCGCCCATTCAAATTACTGTTTTCAGTATACACTCTATCATCACAAAAAGCAATAATTATATTGCAGTTTCAATCTATATTTCAGAAAATCTGTTTGAAAAAATCGAAATACCCTCTTGCACAAATCAAACATATGTGCTATTCTAAAACTACGGTATACCAAAGCTGAATCCAAAACTAAATAGCGCAGTCTTCATCAATTATTTGAATACATTGCCCCAGCATATTTTTATTTTTGATGAATTTGAGAGGTATACCACGATGAAGACTGTCAATCACGTTCGACTGACTCCGGATGATATGGAGAAAGTCATCCCCATTCCGCACCTGAATCTGTGCGGCATAATTGAAGATGCCTGCTATAGACCCAAGGCTGGGCATCCTTACTTACTGTTCTCCTGCCATGTGGAGAACTACCGAAACCGAAAATGTCCTTTCTGCAGCAGTACCGCCGTTCACGCACACGGCCAAACAGGGACTCCGCGCCGTATTCACGATGTCAACAGCGGACGCACGAAGGTCGATATAGACCTGCAGGTGCAACGGTACATATGCAGTGAATGCGGAAAGTCATTTTCCAACCTACCGCCGGACATCATGGAGGGCCGGCATTTAACCAAGCGGCTTTATGATGAAATCAGACACGAAGCGTTTACCAAGCCGCTGAGTACAGTTGCCATGAAATACGGCTATTCCGACACCATCATCGGCAAGATTTTTGACGAGTATTCCAGAGAGTTGGAATCAGCCCATGGCCCTGTTATCGCTCCCCGCGTATTAGGCATTGACGAAAAGCACATTGTCCATAATATGCGGGCAATCTTTACGGACATTGAGAACCGTACCTTACTGGAAATGTGTCCCGACAACAAGAAGAATACAGTCATTGCGGCCATCGAGCAGATGGTCGGTTACGACACCAATATCGAGGTCGTAACGATGGATATGTCCTGTGGCTACCGTACTTATGTGCAGGAGTGCTTGCCCAATGCCGCCATCGTCGTGGACAAGTTCCATGTCTGCCAGTCCGTCTATGAGAAAATCGCCAAGGCCCGCAGCAAAATCATGGCCTATATCGGCGCCCTCATCCAAGCGGAGCCGGAGGGCGGCGCAAAGAAGCGCATGATTGCGGTGCGGAACCTCGCCCAGACGAACACCTATCTGTTCAAGTTCAACGCCAAGAATCTCGCCAAGAGTGAGAGGCGTATCAGCGCAATGGCAAATATCTGCGCGACTTTCCCTGAGTTCAACCATCTGCGGCTTATCAAGGAACGCTTTGACCGCATCTACACCGCCCCTGACCGCAGGACGGCGGAGGCATACTGCAAGGAATGGGCAGAGCTTATCCCGCCCTCCGGCTGCCGTCAAATCGAGGCATGGAAGAAGCGGTTCAAGGTGGAGCCGGAGCTGTTTGACGACCTTCGTTCGGCCAAGAACACCCTCACGAGGAAGTGGCACGAGGAAATCTTCAATTACTTTGAACCCAACCGCCGCTTCACCAATGCCGTAACGGAGGGCTTGAACCGGATGGTGGAGGACATGAGCCGCATGGGGAACGGGTACAGCTTTGAACGGCTGCGTGCGCGGGCTCTTTACAGCGACAAGGTTGCGGCTCTCGTTGTCTACACGATGCAGACGGAGAGTGTCCCTGTTGCCGAGGAGCCTTCTTGCGACAAGCCGCCTTACGCGATGGGATATATGTCGCTCCTTTCGTTCTCGAAGCCGAAGGTACACTGGGAAACGGTCTACTCTATGAAGCCGGAGTTTGCGCCGCAGGAAGACTCGCTGCTGGCCTTCAGCAACTATGTCCGTGAGGACAATGACGACGGTGAATGCCAGTTGCAGGAGGAGTCCTATGCGGCAGAAGAGCAGGAGGTGGAGTAACATGGCAATGGCAGATGTGCAGATTGACATGGAGCATACCCTGTACGAGCAAATGGCCGCGCTGTGCGCCAGCCTCGGCACCACCGTGGAGGCGATGGCGATACGGTTCTGCGAGGAGTTTGTGCGGATGGAGACCCCTCCCGTGCCTGAATCCTATGCTTCTATGAGCGTGGAGGATAGAATCAACCGCATTGCTCAAAACATTCTGAGGGAATACAATCCCAAGTGACACAAAAAAGATGCCCCTGTGAGGTTTGACCTCGCAGGGGCATTTCTCTATAATTCACTGTTGTTGAATTGCCTTCGAGTTTGTCGAAAAGAATTTGCAAAACCTACTTAACCACACGAAAAACGCAATGTAAAAGGTAAATTGCTTTACTTTGCGCTGTTTTTCTTACATAATGGGATTCAAGAAGTAATGATGCAATGAATTTTCAGAGAGGGAGTTGGTGCTGACCATGAGCATAGGACATCAAATATCGGCAATTCGTAAGGAGCAGCAATTAACGCAAGAGCAGTTCGGTGAGTTATTCCATGTTACAAGACAGACGGTTTCGAATTGGGAAAATGAAAAGAGTTATCCGGATTTACAAATTCTCATAGCAATGAGCAATCAATTTGATGTATCGCTTGATATATTACTGAAGGGGGATTCCAAAATGGTAAAAGCTATCGACAAGGAGCGCGTATTGGGAAAAATGAAGCACGAGAAGTCACTCGTAGACTTCTTTACGGGTGCCGGTACAGGACTTGTTGCCTCTTGCTTTCTCTCGTCAGCGTCAACAATTAGGACTGTAGTAATGATTGTTGGCTTTGTCATGATAGGCATTGGTTGGTATAAAAGGGCTAAATCCGATAAAGCAGTGTTTAAGTATATGGAGGAGTACGGACAGGAGTGACTTTATATAAGCATCTCTTTGCTGTGCTATCAAAAAGATGCCCCTGTGAGGTCAAACCTCACAGGGGTTTTCTCTTTCACTCAGGCGCTGAGAGTGCCATTGCGTAGCGCCTCTACCAGCGGCAGTACCTGCCATTTGGGGATGGTGTATTCGTTGCCGTCCAGCAGTAGGAGCCAGTATACCTGCCGTTCCAAGAGCAGAGTCTTGTCCGCGTTCCACCGCTTGATGCCAACCTCATAGACGCCATTTCCCGGCAATTCCACGTCGAACCGCCGACCTTTCGGCGTCTTTGGCGGCCATTGGTATTGCAGAAACTTACGAGCAAAGCGATACTTTGGGTCCGGCCCCATGATGCGCGACACATAGGGATACGCCCGCGTATTGGGGATATTCGGCACGAATACGGAGTGACCCCACCAGTACCAAACGTCATCATCGTCCTCGTACAGAGGAATGCTATTCCTGCGGTTCGTGTCCATGTGAAGTACCCTTCCACTCTCCAGACCCCGGAACGTACTCGCAATGTCCGTCGGCATAGAGCAACTGAACCGCTTTACGCTCCCTGTCGTATGTTACCCATGCAACACCGTGCGCGAATGCATTTTGCTTTTCTTGTTCCAGCATTTCTTGACACAGGTTTAGGTTCTTCGGTGTAGTGTCTTTGGTCTTATCAGACATTTGCTCACCTCCTACGACTCAAACCCCGGCGGCGTTAGCTTCCGCAGGATTTCCGCAGCTTCCTCGGCGGTATAATGCTCGTAGCAGGCATCCATTGGATGCAGCATTTCCTCATAACGCAGAGAGGCTATCTCGAAGCCCTCCTCGTCATTGAGGTACTTTGCTTTCCGAACCAGAAGACTCAGCTCGCTTGGATGGATGTCCTCCAAGAGCAATTCGCCCGACAGGATTTTCTCCTGACGCGGTGTGTACTTCGTTCCATACTGCGGTTTGTACTCTGGACTATCCTTGTTTTTGTAAGAGAAATACGGGTCTTTTCTACTCATAAAAATCACCTCCTGTTACAGAAAATTCTATAACAGGAGGTCTTAAAATGGTAGCACACGAGAAAAGAAACTCAGCACAACTTTTTTGAGCCGTTCCCACACAAAACAACTTAGCTCTCAGCTTTTTATTTTTTCACCGCCCAACCCACACAAAAGTTGGAATAGCCGGCGTCCCGGCCGGAGGGATTCAGCAGCGTTACGGTTCCGCCGTTGATGGTGACGCCGGGGAGACTGCCATTGGCGATCTCCGTGCCGCAGGCGTTGATGCCGTCATCGGTAGAGGTGACAGTGATGTCGCCGTCCTCTATGAGGATTTCCGGGGACTCAATGCCCTCACTGCAGCTATTGACAGTGATGCCGCCGCCGAGAATGGCAATGGAGGTATCGCAGCGGAGAGCATCGTCTCCGGCGCTGAGGGTGAGGGACGCACCGGTGATATGGAGGCTGTCATTGACATGGATGGTGTCCGAAGGAGCGGTGACGGTGATGGTGCCGCCGGCGATGCGCAGGCTGTCATTGGCGGCGATGCCGTGCTTATAGGCGGCGGTGACCGCGAGAGCTCCGGAGCCGTTGATGGTCAGGTCGTCATGGGAGAAGATGGCGCCGTCGGTCTTATCCGCCAGGGCGGCGGCGCTGTAGGCCTCGCCGGAGGTGACGGTGTTTTCCGTGCCGGCGGCCAGGGTCAAAAAGACCTTATCCGCCTGGTTTATACGGATGGCGGCATCGTTGGAGCAGGTGATGGATACACCGTTTAAGCGGATGAACACCTTGGCGTTCTTTTCGGCGTCAACCGTAAGGCTGCCGTCTGTAAGGGTGCCGCTGACGTCGTAGTACCCGGCGGAGGCGATGGTGACGCTGCCGCCATTTACATAGGCGCCGGGACCGCTGACGGTGGCGGTTTCGCCGCTGAGGGTAATAGTGGCTGTGGCCGCCCAATCGGTGTTTTGGTCGTTAGAGGTGAAGTACTGGGAGGCTTCGCTCTCCTCCGCATCCTCATCCCGGATGACCCGGATGCCCAGCCTTTCGCCGTTCATGAACAACACCGTGACGATCAGAGCCAGCACGAACACCAAGGCACAAACGGCGGGAAAATGCTTGCTTGTGGACATAGGGCATCTCCTTTAGCCCATGTACTCGCCGTTGTAGCTGACCAGAACGGCGCTTTCAATACCGGGGATCTGGGACAGGGCACTGACAAAGCCGGTGTTTTCATCCTGCAGGCGAATTTCGGCGTTGAGCTCCACGGCATCGGCCCGGACGGTCTTACTCTTGACGACGCACTTTTTCACCTTGGCCTGAAGGAAATCCATGGCGTGCTTCTCGGCATCCTGATTGGCGCAGTGGAGAACCACCATATAGGGGGCCACATGGCTCTTTTTATTGGCGAACACCAGCAGCACCAGGCCGATGAACACGCTGCCCAGCACCGCCAGGGGGATCATGCCGGCGGCCAGAACGATGCCCGCGGCGATGGCCCAGAAGAGGAAGGTAATGTCCAAGGGCTCCTTGATGGCTGTTCTGAAACGGACGATGGACAGAGCGCCTACCATGCCCAGGGAAAGCACCACATTGGAGGTGACGGCCAGGATGACAAAGGTGGAGATCATGGTCAGGCCCACCAATGTCACGCCAAAGCTGGAGGAATACATGACCCCGGCATAGGTCTTGCGGTAGATGAGAAAGATGAAAAGGCCTATGGCAAAGGCAAGGCCCAGGGCCAGCACCATGTCCAGGACAGAAACGCTGGTCACATTTTTCAAAAAGCTGGATTTGAAGATGTCTGAGAAGGTCATAATGGATTCTCCTTTTTTGGTTTTTTGAGGGGATCACGGATTGCCACAGCCAGTGTGCGCACTGGCTTCGCAATGACAGGGGTTTTTGCATGGGGTGCGGTAGGAATCCGGGTCGGGTCATCGAGGACGCCGACCCCTACGGAGGGGGTTACAAAGGGGTGCGATGTGCGGCGGGACACATGAGTCCCGCCCTACAAGGCTTTTTTCAGGGCAGGGCCCGCGTGCCCTGCCGGGAGGGTGCAGTGCGGGCGGGCCGATGTGGGGAGCGAACTGAGCGCCGCCAGTGGCGGATACAGCGAAGTGAGCGAGTGGCCGCGGTCAAAATTTCCAGCGTACGCCGTAAGGCAGCGCAGAAATTTTGGGCACCGCAACAGGGCCATCGGCCCCTACGGATGTAATTGGGGGGCGGTGTTTATCCGTACACCCGGCAGAAGGCGTATTTGGAAAAGGCACCGGTTCTTGCGGAGGGCACCTGCACCAGATCCCGAATCACGGCCGGAAGGTATTCGTCCCACTTTACCTCCAGCACTGCCGCAGTATCCCCAGCTGGGATGGTGGGGCAGCGAAAATCGAAAAAGTCCGTGCTGCTTAGGCCTGTGCGAATCTCATAGTCCAGCGTCACCCGGACATTGCCGGGGGCAAAGACAAAGGGCTCCCGGGTATAGTCCACAATAGTTTTGGGCCGCAGGCCCCGGGTGTGCATCTTCCATAGCAGCTCCTGCATCAGGGGTGCGGGGTCGGCGGCCAGGGCCTCGAAATCGCAGACCAGCAGCGCCTGGGCCTGGGGACGGGTAAGGCAGGTCTGCTCCTTGGCGCACAGGCCGCCCACCTTGCTCTTTTTCTCCAGCACCAGGTAGCTGTCGTCGCCGTTATAGCACCGCAAACGGAACTTTTCCCGGCGGCTGACGCCGTCCAGCTTCTCCCGCAGGGCCGTGTCCCGGAGGTCATCGAAATACAGGCTGCGGACGAAATAGCGGCCGCCCCGGGCATGGGGGTCCGGAGTCATTACGGACGAAAGACGCTGGCGCAGGCACAGAACATCGAAGATGCTGATCTCGTGTTTCCACTCGTGGCGATATTGCAAGGGGATCACTCCTTTCCTTGTTGTTGGGGGCAGTATACGGAGCGCACCTTAGAATAAGTTTAAAAAAAGTTTTAATTAAACAATAAGTAAAAAATCAAAAGCCCTCCTTTATCAAGGCTAAACAGTGAGCGTTAATATAGGACGCTGCAAATCTTAGCAAAATCCTCACGTAAAAACTATGGCGGAAAAAGTCGGCGCCTCCGAATTTCAGAGAGGCCGTTAATACACAAATTTGCGCATATTCCCCTTATTACACAAAAAGCGGCTGCCGACACCTAATAAGCGTCGGCAGCCATTCGCTGAAATAGATTATTTACTTGATGAGACCGCTTTCCTTCAGCAGGATCTCAATATCGGTGCCCTTGACCTTCTTTAGGACGAGCTTGAGCAGCCCCTTCTCCTTAAAGGACAGGGGCGCTTCGCTGATGGGCTTTTTATCAATGGCGTAATAGCAGGCACGCAGCAGCTCCCGCACATCGTACTTGCTGCCCCAAACCTCCGGCACACCGCGGTCAATATCCAGCAGCGTGTAGACCGACTCCATGCCGGTACGCATGGAATACTCCGTGGTGAAGATGGTGTCCCGGGGCGTCTCGGCGAACTGGCCGATGAAGGCAAAATTCACGGCGCCATCGGGCACGACCTTGGGCCGGTCGCTTTCCTTGCGGGGCTGGAAGAAGGCGTTGATATAGGGCATGAAGCAGGTGGTGGTGTTGCAGGCATCATGTGCCAGCGCATGGATCTTTTCGGTGGGCACACCGATGTGGTACAGCCACTCGCAGCAAACCTCCTCGCCGGTGCAATCCCGCATGGCCTTCTTCACGTAGTTGCCCTCCTTATTGGTATTCAGCGAATACAGCCACACAAGCACCATGTTCTTGTCCTGAGACTTGAACTGAGGCTGGCGGTTGATGGTCCAGGAGAGATACCAGTTGTCGGTGCTGTCCTTGACGGTGACGATGCCGCCGGTGGTCACCTTACCGGAACGGGGGTCACGCTTGCAGATGTTCATAATGTGCCGGATGATCTCCTCGTTGGAGGTGGCCACGGTGGCACTCATCCAGTTGGTGGCGTCTACATCGGAGCAGAATTTATCCGGATTGCCGTATTCGCCGTGCTCGGCCTGGGCAGCAATGGCTTTCCACATATCCCAGGATTCGCCGCAGCCGTTTTTCACACCGGACAGGTCCGGCGCATGGGTCTGGTCGCCATAGCAAGAGGTATCGGTGCAGCAGCCGTTGGTGATGAACACCAGGTCATCCTCGATCAGGTCAATGGTTTGCTCCCGACCGTCCTTGACATAGACGATCTGACGGGCAAGCTTCTTGTCGCCCACGGTTTCGATGATGACATTCTTCACATCCATGCCGTATTCGATGCGCACCCCATGAGACTCCAAATATTTCACCAGCGGCAGGATCATGCTCTCATACTGGTTATACTTGGTAAAGCGCAGGGCGCTGAAATCAGGCAGGCCGTCGATGTGGTGGACATAACGGCACAGATACCGCTTCATCTCCAGGGCACTGGACCAGCGCTGGAAGGCGAACATGGTCTGCCAATACAGCCAGAAATTGGTGCTCCAGAAGGAATCCGGCAGCACATCGGAGATCTTCTTGTCCTCCAGATCCTTTTCCGGGGTCATGAACAGCCGGGAAAGGGCCATGGCGGAGGCTTTATCCAGCTTAAACTGCTTGTCGGTGTGGGCATCCTCGCCGCAGTTTATGCTGGCACGGCACAGAGAGTAGTTGGGGTCGTGCTTGTTGAGCCAGTAATACTCATCCAGCACGGAAACACCCGGCGTCTCAATGGAGGGCACATCCCGGAAGGTGTCCCACATGACCTCGAAATGGTTATCCATCTCACGGCCGCCCCGCATGAAAAAGCCCTTGGTAATATCCTTGCGGCCGTCGCAGCTGCCGCCGGCCAGATCCAGCTTTTCAAATACATGGATATGCTCGCCCTTCATCTGCCCATCGCGGACCAGGTAGAAGGCCGCGGTCAGGCCGGCCAAACCGGTGCCGATGATATAGGCTGACTTTTTATCCACATCCTTGGGCTTTTCGGGATGAGCAAAGGCTTCATAAGTTCCGGCAGAGTAATACATAACAAATACCTCCTGTGTTTTTCTTTTTATGCCCTTATTATACCCGCTGCTTTCAGGTTTACCATAAGCAGAAAAACCCCCGTGATAAAAGTCTTATCACGGGGGCGGAATGTGTAAAAAATATTATCAAATTTGTAAAAATGATAAAATCAGAATTGGAATCGGGAGAGCGCCGCTGATACAGAGCCCTTGATCAGCTTGGCAAGCCTATCCACGATCTGCTGTGGATCCTCACGCATGTCGTCCTTAATCCAATCGAGCATGAGTCCGATAAATATGTACGAATAAATTTGGGCGATAAACTGCTTGTCCTCGTCACGGACTTTCATTTCGCCGGCTTCTTCATTAATCACATCCAGCAAGAGCCGGTCTACCAGAGGCTGCAGATATTTTTCCACCTGCTCTCTGTGAACGCAGCGGTACACATTCAAAATAAACGGCTTGTTATCCTGTACCGCCTCAAAAATCTGCAGAAATCCCTGCTGCCATGTTTCATAAGTCTTATTCTCGTCCAGGGCTCGCTTGGCATCCTCCAGGCAGGACCATTCCACCAGGTCATAAATATCCTTAAAATGGTAATAAAAGGTCATGCGATTGATACCGCAGTCGTCAGCGATATCATTGATGGTAATTTTGGTCAGCGGCTTTTTCAGCAGCAAATTTTTCAGCGATTGCTCCAAGGCTCGCTTTGTTACCTGTGACATAGCGGCTTGCTTCCTCCTTATATTATCGGTTTTGCAGCTTTTCTCTACAGCTTGATTGCCTTTTCTTAGTCGGCAGACTGAACGGCGTTGGCCAAAAAGGTATCAAAAAGTACGCCCAAGCGGTCACGGGAAAGACCGTCGAACACATGATAAACTGTTTTCGGATGCGCCTTGCATTGATGCAGCACCGCCTTGGTGGTGCTTTTCCATTCAATTGGGGCATCACTGGGGATAAATGCCTCTGCCCTTTCCCGAAACCAAGCATCCAGCAAAGCATAGATATCCTGATAATGATAGTAAAATGTATTGGGGCTGATACCCGCCCGCTTCACCAGCGCCGCAACGGTGATCCTGTCAAAGGGGAGCTCCTCCAGCATTTCCTGAAATGTGGACATGATGAGCTTCTTTGTGTATAAGGCCATATACAGCCCTCCTAAGCATGGCGGATTCTGATTTGCCTCTATCTATTCTGCATTTTATAAGAATTAAAGCAAAAACGCAAGCTTCGTTAGAACGGGAAAACGGGTTTTTCGCATGGCTTCGCCCCCGGCAAGAGCAACGGACATGGGAGCATAGGATGGGCATATCCGCCTTGCCGGCATTGGCTTTCTGCTGCAGAGCCGCATTGCCGGAATGCTCGCCCGCACAGCAAAGGGAAGAACAGCGTGCCTTTTGACACGCTGTTCTCTCTTAAAGCATATACCCGCCTTATGCAGCTGCTGCCGGCAGAGTAGAGGGCTTTTGCTGTCTCGGAATTGCCCTGATAGTCGTCAGAACAGCAGCGCCCAGCCCAGGAAGCCCAGGCAGGCCACCGCACCGGTGAACAGCAGCACAATCACCAGGTAGCCCATAATATCACGGGCAGAGAGCTTGGCAATACCCAGCGCAGGCAGAGCCCAGAAGGGCTGGATCATGTTGGTCCACTGGTCACCCCAGGCAATGGCCATGGCGGTGCGGCCGGCCTCGATGCCCATTTCCGCGCCGGCGGGCATCATGATGGGACCCTGGACCGCCCACTGGCCACCGCCGGAGGGAACGAAGAAGTTCACCACGCCGGCCGCCAGGAAGGACAGCATGGGGAAGGTCACATTGGTGGAGATGCTCACGAAGAACTCGGAGATGACACTGGCCAAAGACACGCCCTGATCGTTGGCGGCCACCATCAGGCCCATAATGCCCGCGTAGAACGGGAACTGCAGCAGAATGCCGGCGGCACCGGCGGCAGCATCGGAAATGGCGTCCACATAGCGGCGCAGGTCGCCGTGGAGCAGCAGGCCCAGGAACAGGAAGATCATGTTCACGATGTTGAGCCCCAGGGTGAAGCCGTTCTCCACGAAGTAGTACACAATGTAGCCGAAGCCCAGGACCAGGGTGATGACCCACAGAATCTTGGAGTGCTCCATCTTCTCGGCAGGGGTGTCCTTTACATAGGTGCGCTCCTCCTCGTCCACCAGCAGGGCGGGATCCACGGTAACGGTGTGCTCCTTATGGGGATGCATGGCGTAGTTGACCAGGGGCATGAGGATCAGGATCACGCCGCACATGATGAGGTTCATGGGGTGGAACACGGTGGCGGTGATGGGCGCCTGATAGGTCACCTCGCCAAAGGCTTTGCCGGCCACCAGGTCCAGAGGAATGGAACCGGACAGGCCCGCATGCCAAATGACAAAGCCGGAGTAGGCGGAGGCGATGAGCAGCGGATAATCCACTGTGGGAACGCGGCGCACCACTTCCTTGGCAAGCAGGGCGCCGATGACCAGACCGAAGCCCCAGTTCAGCCAGCAGCAGAGGGTGGACACGAAGGTGGTGACCAGGATGGCCTGCTTATTGTTGTGGCACAGACCGGCCACAGCGCGCAGCGCCTTCTTGCAGGGGCGGGCGGATGCCATGGCAGAACCGAAAACCAGCACCAGGGCCATCTGCATGGAAAAGCTCAGCAGGCCCCAAAAGCCGCTCTTTTGGTCGCCCCAGGCGGACAGAACCTCGATGACACTCATCTTGGTGGCCAGCAGCGAACCGATAAAGGTAATGATGGTCAGGATGATGGCGAACAGGAATGCATCGGGCAGCCAGCGGTTAACAACGCGCACGCAGCCATTGGTGAATCTCTTAAACACAGCGTCACTCTCCTTTTTCTTCACAACAAGCATGTTATTTCCGCCGATCCGTCGGGCGGATTGACAATATTTTAACGTGGATCGCCGCGATAATCAACCGGAATCATGATTTCTTAACGCCTGTGATTGTAGAATTATTGTCAATGTTTTTATGCACTTTGACCACTGCACAAATTATTCCTTGTTGCTTTTTGCAGAAACGGGAAATACTTTTAGAAATCTCCCCGAACGATTCCCCAAGCGGCAGGTATTTCTCACACGGGGATGGCAGCAACAGGCATTCGGTTACAAAATAGAATCCGGATTGTTACCCATATAGTGTTGAAGCTCGGCTCGTTATCACTTATGATCGAGATACTATCCGGCGGCGGCACGATGAAATCCGAGCCGAATATATGAAGAACAGGAGTTTCCCCGTGAGCTTTTCTAATCTGCAGTTTTTGTTTTATTTTCTGCCGTTGTTTTTCGCGGCTTATTATTTGCTTCCCTTTCGGTTTAAAAACGCGGGCCTGGTGCTGGGCAGCGCATTGTTCTATTTTTGGGGTGCGGGGGCGCAGGACGCGCTGCTGCTGGGCGCCGTTATTTTGCTGCACTACGGCCTGGCCCGGCTCATGGCCGGGAGAAGCCGGGCTCTGCGCAAAGCCTTGCTGGCTGCGGCCCTGGCGGCGGACCTGCTGTGCCTGGTGTATTTCAAATATGCCGCCTTCTTCCTGGAGAACTGGAACGGCCTGACCGGCCAGACGATCCCCCTGCCTCAGATTGCTCTGCCTTTGGGCGTGAGCTTCTACCTCTTTCAGAGCATGGGCTATCTGACAGATGTGTACCGGGGCGAGAAGCCGGAGCGAAATATCATAGACTACGCCGCCTTCACCCTGGCTTTTCCCCAGCTGACCATGGGGCCCATCCTGCGCTGGCGCGATTGGCGCGGCCCGCTGAAGGAGCGGACCGTCGGACGGCAGGATGTTTTGGATGGCCTGGAGTACTTTATTGTGGGCCTTAGCTGCAAGGTGCTGCTGGCCGACCAGCTGGCACCGCTGTGGGCAGCTATAGAACGCATCGGCTATGAATACCTCTCTACACCCCTGGCCTGGCTGGGCGCAGTGAGCTACAGCCTGCAGCTGTATCTCGACTTTTCCGGCTACTCCCTTATGGCCATGGGCCTGGGACAGCTGCTGGGCCTGCCTGTGCCCCGCAACTTTGACCTGCCCTACACCGCCCGCTCGGTGAGCGAATTTTACCGCCGCTGGCACATCACCCTGGGCACCTGGTTCCGGGATTACCTGTATATCCCTTTGGGCGGCAGCCGCCGGGGCAAGGCCCGCACAGTCCTGGCGCTGGCAGTGGTATGGCTCTGCACAGGCCTGTGGCACGGGGCCAGCTGGAGCTTTGTCCTGTGGGGCGCCGCGCTGCTGGGCTTCATTCTGTTGGAGAAGTTCTGCATCGGCGGCTTTTTGAAGCGTCACAGGATCCTCTCCCATGTCTACCTGCTGGTGGTAATTCCGCTGACCTGGGTCATCTTCCGCATTACGGATCTGCGGGACCTGGGCGCGTACTTTTCCCGGCTGTTCCCATTTTTCGGGACGCCGGGCGCCGTTTCCGCCCAGGATGCAGCCAAGCAGCTGGCCTCCTATTGGTGGCTCCTGCTGGTGAGCATTCTTCTCTGCCTGCCGCAGCCCCGCCGCTTCTTTGAAAAATACCGGCGGTGTCTGTGGATGCAGGTATCCCTGTTTCTGCTCCTTTGGGTGTGCGTGTATTTCATTGCCACCTCCTCGGGCAGCGCATTTCTCTATTCCCGTTTTTGAGGTGATCGATCATGGCCTTCCGAAAAGCTTATCTGCTCCTGCCCCTGTGCCTTGTAAGCGCCATTTTGCTGAATGTGTACGCCGCCGTGGACCCCACCGGGGTTTACCGGAGGTACCTGGAAAAGCTGGCGCCCATGACACCGCCGGTGGCGGCCATGGCCACAGCCCTGGCAGACGGAGTGTATCCCTGGAGCACACAGCAAGCCAATGGCCCGGCACCTCAGCCTACGCCTCAGCCGCGGCCGGAGCCAACTCCGGAGCCTGAGCCTGCACCGGTGCCCGAGCCCGAGCCTGTACCGGTGCCCGAGCCGGAACCGCAGCCGCAGCCCGAACCCGGACCCGCTCCCGTCCCGGAGCCGGACTCCCGATTTACTCAGGTGGACGCATCCTATTTTGATGATGCGGTATTCATCGGTGACTCCCATACAGACGGCTTTATGGATTACGCAGGGCTGCCCAACGCCCACTATCTCTGCCACACCGGGCTGACGGTCTGGTCGGCGGCGGAGGATGCGGCGTTTCCGGGCGGCCAGACCCTGGCCCAGGCCCTGTCGGGCAAGCATTACGGCAAGATCTACATGATGCTGGGCATCAACGAGCTGGGCACGGGCTCGGCGGAGAGGTGGGCGGCCCAGTACAAGGTCCTGCTGGAGCAGATCCGCAGCCTGCAGCCCGATGCCATCGTATTTTTGCAGGCCATCTTCCACACCACGCAGGAAAAATCGGACTCCACCTTCTACACAAACTCCACCATCAACGCCCGCAATGCGGAGCTGCAGAAGCTGGCCGATGGTGTAAACGTGTTTTTCATCGACTGCAATCCGATCTTTGACGATGCCGGCGGCGCCCTGCGGGCGGACTATTCCGGCGACGGTGTGCATGTGAAGGCCGCATATTATCCCCTTTGGCGGGATTACCTGTTCCGCTTTGGTGTGGTGCGCTGATACGACCATATATCAAAACCTCCGGCCAAGCCGGAGGTTTTGATTATCGGATAAGCTCTGCGCCGTATAGGTTTGGATGGTAACCGTGCCGATCCTTGATGGCAGCGGCCCCGAATGGGGTTGCTGCTCTCTTTTCGGGAGGATTTGTAAGCCCTTATTTTGCCGCTATACCCCGTGGAGGAAGATGCGACATGCCCTGTATCTTTGGAAACAGGTCAAAGCAGTAAATGCTCAGAAGCATCTGCTTTTTCAGCTGCTCATCCTTCATGTTCAGCTGGGCGATCTCACAAATGCGGTCCAATCGATAGCGCAGAGTGTTGCGGTGAATATGCATTCCATGTAAAATGTAATGACTACAGGAGGTTTTTATGAATGTAATTCATACTTCAAAAGCCCCGGCTGCTATCGGGCCCTATGAGCAGGCTTATAGGCACGGTGAGTTTATATTCACCAGCGGACAGATTGGGGCAGACCCCGCAGACGGCTCCATGCCGGCAACTATTGAAGAGCAGGCGGAGCTTGCCTGCAGGAATGTTGACGCTATACTCAAGGAGGCCGGATCTGATTTGGGGCTCGTTCTTAAAACAACGTGCTATCTTTCCGATATGAGTGATTTTGCGGCATTCAACAGTGTTTACGCCAAATACTTTGTAAACAAGCCTGCCCGCAGCTGCTTTGCAGTAAAGGACCTTCCTAAAAAAGCTCTTTGCGAAATTGAGGCAATTGCGGTAATAGAAAGAACGAAATAATTGGACAACAATCAACAGCACCCCATTTGTTAGGCAATCTGATGCCTGACAAATGGGGTGCTTAACTATGCCGTTGTAATCGTCAAAGCTATCCGCAGCCGAATACAGGTACAGCAATAGTGGTGGGAGGCTCCACAGCCTCCCACCACTATTGCATTACGGCGTTTACACCGTTGCGCCCTCGGATTGCTCCTCCTTTGCGGGAGAAGTCTCCTTCTCGATGGTGACCTTGCCATCCCGCAGGCAGATGCGAGCGGTGTCGCCGCCTTGCAGCTTGCCCTCCAGCATCAGCTCGGCCACGGCATCCTCCACCTCGTTTTGGATAGCCCGGCGCAGGGGACGGGCGCCATACTGCGGATCGAAGCCATCCTTGGCCAGAGCGGTGACGGCATCGTCATCCGCCAGCAGGGTGATGTCCTGCTGGGCCATGCGCTTACCGGTGATCTCCAGCATGCGCTGGGCGATGTGGCGGATATCCTCCTCCGTCAGCTGACGGAACACGATGGTCTCGTCGATACGGTTCAGGAACTCGGGCTTAAAGGTCCGGCGCAGCTCCTCCATCACGGCCTGCTTGATGCGGTCGAAGCGGGCCTTTTCATCGGCCTCGGTCTCCCGGCCGTCAAAGCCCAGCGGCTTGTCGGCAGAGGTGATGTTCCGGGCGCCCACATTGCTGGTCATGACGATGATGGTATTCTTGAAGTCCACACGGCGGCCCTGAGAGTCGGTGACGATGCCGTCCTCCAGGATCTGCAGCAGGATGTTCCACACATCCTCGTGGGCCTTCTCGATCTCATCGAACAGCACCACGGAATAGGGCTTGCGGCGTACCTTTTCGGTGAGCTGGCCGCCCTCCTCGTGACCCACATAGCCGGGAGGCGAGCCAACCAGACGGGACACGGTGTGCTTCTCCATGTACTCGGACATGTCGATGCGGATCATGTCGTTCTCGTTGCCGAACATGGCCTCAGCCAGGGCCTTGCACAGCTCAGTCTTGCCCACGCCCGTGGGGCCCAGGAACAGGAACGAGCCGATGGGCCGCTTGGGATCCTTCAGCCCCACACGGCTGCGGCGGATGGCCTTGGCCACGGCGGTGACGGCTTCCTCCTGACCCACCACACGCTGGTGCAGCACTTCCTCCAGCTTCAGCATACGCTGGCTCTCGTCCTCGGTGAGGCGGGTGACGGGGATGCCCGTCCAGCCGGCCACTACCCTGGCAATGTCCTCCTCACCCACGGTACCGCGGCTTACGGAGAGATTCTTGCGCCAATTATCCCGCTCAATTTCCACCTGCTGGACATAGTTCTGCTCGATGTCCCGGAGCTGGGCGGCCTTCTCGTAGTCCTGCTTGGCGATGACCTCGGCCTTCTCCTTGCGCAGGGCGGCCAGCTTCTCCTCCAGGCTCTTCAGCTCCGGGGAGGCAGACTCAGCATCCATACGCACCCGGCTGGCGGCCTCGTCCATCAGGTCGATGGCCTTATCGGGCAGGAAACGGTCATTGATATACCGCACAGACAGGCGCACGGCGGCCTCAATGGCCTCGTCAGTGATGGTCAGCTTGTGGTGGGACTCGTACTTATCCCGCAGGCCCTTGAGGATCTCAATGGCCGTTTCGGGGGTGGGCTCGCCCACGGTCACCGGCTGGAACCGGCGCTCCAGGGCGGCGTCCTTCTCAATGTACTTGCGGTATTCGTTGAGGGTGGTGGCGCCTACCACGCGGATCTCGCCTCTGGACAGGGCGGGCTTGAGGATGTTGGCGGCATCCACAGCGCCCTCGGCAGAGCCTGCGCCCACGATGGTGTGCAGCTCATCGATGAAGAGGATTACGTTGCCGTCCTTCTTCACCTCGTCGATGGTTTTTTTGATGCGCTCCTCAAATTCGCCACGGTACTTGGTGCCGGCCACCATGCCGGACAGATCCAGCGACAGGACCTTTTTGTCCAGCAGCTCCTCAGGCACGTCCGCAGCGGCAATGCGCTGGGCCAGGCCCTCGGCAATGGCCGTCTTGCCCACACCGGGCTCGCCAATCAGAACGGGGTTGTTCTTGGTGCGGCGGGAAAGGATATGGATGACCCGCTGGATCTCCTTTTCACGGCCGATGACGGGGTCCAGCTTGCCCTGGCGGGCAGCCTCCGTCAGATCCCGGGTAAATTCAGCCAGAGTCTTGGCCTTCTTGCTCTCCTCCCGATGGGACACGGGCATACTGCCGTTTGCGGCGGCACGGGGCCCCTCATTGATTTTCTGCACCACGGAGCTGTACATCTTCTTGGGGTCGATGCCCACGGTGTCCAGCACCCGGATGGCCATGTTATTGCCTTCCCGCAGCAGGCCCATGAGCAGATGCTCGGTACCGATGTACCCGGCGCCCATGCGCATGGCCTCGGACACGGCCAGCTCCACGGCACTCTTGGCCCGGGGGGTCAGCCCCTGGGAGGGTGCTGCACCGGACAGACCCTTGCCCACGCTGCGCTCCAGCACGGTGCAGATCATGTCCTCGGTCATGCCGTATTCCTGCATGACCCGGTGGGCGATGCCGTCCTCTTCCCGCATCAGCCCCAGCAAAATATGCTCACAGCCCACATAGCCGTGGCCCATTTCCTCAGCGGCCTCCTGGGCCAGGCGCAGAGCCTCCTCTGCACGGGGGGTAAATTGATTTTCATGAGTCATATAAAACACATCCTCTCGGTAACATTATTTAAATGCCGGCTGCCCTCACGGTTGCGTGGGCAGGGCACGAAGCTCGTCCCGCAGGCGGGCGGCTTCCTCGTAATTTTCGCTTTCTACGGCGGCCTTCAGCCGCTCCTGCAGGGAATTGCGCTTGCACTCATAGCGCAGGGCCTCCTGCTGGGCCTTGTCTACCAATCCAGCAGATTTCTCTTCCCGGACGGGCTGCTCAAGCACCTCCGGCTGACCCGGCTCGGGAAACTCCGTCAGCATCCGGGAGCCGAAGCTGTCCATAAACGGCTCCAGCAGGGAGAAGGGACGACTCCAAAAGTCATCGCCAAACAGACTCGTGGGCCTCATGCTGCGCCGCAGTGCGCTGGTGTAGCCCATGGCCTGGGCACAATCCTGGCACAGATGCACCTGGGTCACATGCCCGTTTACGTTGCTCTTATAGAAAAAGGTTGCTTCGTTCTTTCCGCAATGTTCACATTTCATAATATGTTCCTCCTTACGTCCATTCAAACCAAATGGATGAGAATTTGTTTCAAAATATCCGCCCGCAGGGCGTCCCGCCGGTCCTTGGGGACCGTGCGCAGGGCGCTGTCAGACAGAGCGCACAGAGCTGTCTGGGCGGCCGCAGGTGCCACGGCCTCAGATTGGGCCAGGTTGGTGAGAATGGCCCGGGCGCTGCGCCCATCCAGCTCGCCGCCGATGGAATTGATGACATGCATCAAAAGCGTCTGTCGGTCCATTTGCACTCGCCGGATGCGGATGTATCCACCGCCGCCCCGGCGGCTTTCCACAATGTAGCCATGCTCCGGGGAGAAACGGGTGGACATCACATAATTGATTTGGCTGGGGACGCACCCAAACCGCTGCGCCAGGTCACTGCGCTGCAGCTCCAGCACGCCGTTGGCCTCATCCAGTGCGTCCTGAATGAATCCAGCGATCAAATCCGAAATACCCATGTTTGCTTCCTCCCATCTTGACTTTGACTTTCTTTGACTTTGATTGTAGTATAGCACTGAAACCCACAAAGTCAATAGGCAATCTTTGACTTTCCTTGACTTTTTTGAAAACAATCTGTGAACAGGTGTGTTTATTTGTTTCCTTTTGCCAAAATGAAACTTTTCCCTATAGATTATACTTGCTTTTTGAATTTCTTGTGTTACAATGGGGGTACAAATCTTAATGGAGGTGCTCTTATGGCTTATAAGATCGGTTCTGCCTGCGTCAGCTGCGGCGCTTGTGCAGATGCTTGCCCCGTGGGTGCTATTTCCCAGGGCGATGCTACCTATGTGATCGATGCAAACGCTTGCCTGGACTGCGGTTCCTGCAGCGATACTTGCCCCAACGGCGCTATCAGCCCCGCTGACTAATTTTTGCATAGTAGCAAGACAGACACCGCAGGGCATTGCCCTGCGGTGCTTTTTTACTATCGAAAAGCCTTCGGTTTTTCTGTCAAAAGATCTGCGGTCAGCCCCGGGGCATTGCCCTTGGGCCGTTTTTATACTATAATAAAAAAGACAAGCGAAAGGGGTGACCGCCGTGATAAAACAGGATCAGCTTTGGCCCGGTGGCTTCCGCTTTCTGTTTGACGACGAGCTATTTAAGCCCGGGACGGATTCATTCCTGTTGGGGAGCTTTCCCCGGCTGCGGCGGGGAGAGCGGGTGTGCGACCTGGGGGCCGGGACGGGCTTGCTGGGCCTGCTGCTGCTGGCGAGAGAGCCGGACCTGCAGGTGACCAATGTGGAGCTGCAGGCGGCGGCGGTGGCCCTGGCGGAGCAGAACACAGCGCTGAACGGCCTGTCGGCCCAGGTGAGCAACCTCCGGGCTGACCTGCGGGAGCCTGGGCAGCTGCCCAAGGCGGGCAGCTTCGACCTGGTGGTGAGCAATCCGCCGTATTTTGACGCGGCCCGGGGGGCTGTGGCGCAGACGGAAAGCCGTGGGCTGGCCCGGTCGGACGAGGCATGCACGCTGCCCCAGCTCTGCGCCGCCGCCGGGCGGCTGCTGCGCTATGGCGGCAGCTTCTGTCTGGTGTTTCGGGCAGAGCGGATGCCGGAGCTGTTTGCCTGCCTAAAGGGCTGCGGCATGGAGCCCAAGCGGCTGCGGCTGGTGCAAAACACTGCCCAGGCTGCGCCCAAGCTATTGCTGCTGGAGGCCAAAAAGGGTGGCAGGCCGGGCCTTGCCGTGCTGCCGCCGCTGCTGCTGCGAGATCCGGACGGCGGGGAGAGCGCCGAGCTTTCACGGATCTATTTTCGGGATAAGGAGTAGAAAACTATGGCTGGAACGCTGTATTTGGTGGCTACGCCCATCGGAAATCTGGGGGACTTTTCTCCCCGGGGGGTGGAGACACTGGGGCGAGCGGATTTCATCGCTGCCGAGGACACGCGGGTGTCCATGAAGCTGCTGAACCATTTCGGAATCAAAAAGCCTTTGGTGAGCTATCACGAGCACAACCGTGCCTCGGCGGGACAGACCATCCTGACCCGGCTGCTGGCGGGGGAGACCTGCGCCCTGGTGACGGACGCCGGGACCCCGGCCATCAGTGACCCGGGGGAGGACCTGGTGCGCCTGTGCGGGGAAAATAACATCGTCGTGGAGGCCATTCCCGGCTGCTGCGCGGCCATCTGCGCCCTGGCGGTGTCGGGATTGCCCACGGGGCGGTTTACCTTTGAGGGGTTTCTCCCGGCCAATAAAAAAGAGCGCCGGACGGCGCTGCTGAGGCTGCAAGGTGAGGAGCGGACCATGGTGTTCCATGAGGCGCCCCACAAGCTGAGGGCTACGCTTTCGGACATGGCGGAAATATTGGGTGATCGGCCTGTGGCCCTGTGCCGGGAGCTGACCAAGCTCCACGAGGAGACACTGCGCACCACTCTTTCCGCAGCGGTGGCCCTATATGCAGAAAGAGAGCCCCGGGGCGAATATGTGCTGGTGGTGGCCGGGGCCCGGCCGATGGAGGAGCCAGCGGTAACCCTGGAGGAGGGCGTGAGCCGGGTGCAGCGCCTGCGAGAGGACGGCATAAAGATGAAGGAAGCCGTCCGCTCTGTGGCCGGGCAAACGGCCCTGAACAAGAATGAGCTCTATGACGCTGTATTGAAGGCAGAGAAATAAAGCCGCAAAGCATATCCGGCAGACAAAAAGCAGGGGAGTATCCACTCCCCTGCTTTTTTATCAGCGGGCTTTTTTCAGCTGTGCCAGGCATTTGAGGCAAATATGCTTGCCCTGAAAGGCCAGGATATGCTCTTTGCTTTCACAGAAGATACACCGATCCTCATGCTTGCGCAGGATCACGGAATCCCCATCCACATAAATCTCCAGGGGATCCTTTTCCGCGATGTTCAGTGTGCGCCGCAGCTCTGCAGGCAGGACGATTCGGCCAAGCTCGTCAACTTTTCGAACAATACCGGTAGATTTCACACAAATACCCCTTTTTCTTTATTGCTGCCTTCTCATTATGTCACAACATGTCCCTGAAGTCAACTAAACTTCGGCAAATTCTCCCTATTTCATATTTATTATTCGCCTACTTTGTGCATATAGTCCTATGAGGTGAGAAAAATGGCAATGGCGTTTATTTGGGTGGGCATAACGGCGGCGGCTGTTATCTGCGGCGCCGCTAACGGCTGCATGGCGGCAGTTTCTGCTGCGGCACTGGATGGCGCACGGGCTGCCGTGGAGCTGTGCATTTCTTTGGCGGGAGTGCTGTGCCTGTGGTCCGGCTTTATGGAGCTTTTAAAGCAGTGCGGGCTGGAAGCTAAGCTGGCTGCGCTTTTTCGGCCGCTGCTGCGGCGGCTGCTGCCCGGCGCCTGCCGGGATCCGGAGACTATGGCGGCAGTGAGCGGCAATCTGTCGGCCAACCTTCTGGGCCTGGGGAACGCTGCCACGCCCTTGGGCATCCGCGCTGCCCGGCGCATGGCCCTGGGAGCGGAGGGTACTGCCAGCAATGAGCTGTGCCGCCTGGTGGTGCTGAACACCGCCTCTGTGCAGCTGCTGCCCACCACCGTGGCGGCGGTACGGGCAGGGTGCGGGGCCGCAGCGCCATTTGATATACTGCCGGCGGTGTGGATCAGCTCCCTTTTATCGGTGTCTGTGGGGCTGCTTACTGCGCGGCTTCTGGAGCGGGTGGTGCGATGATGGCCCTTGCGCGGCTAAGCGACTACCTGATTCCCCTGCTGCTGGCCGGGGCGGCAGTATATGCCCTGGGGCGCCGGGTGGATGTATTCTCCGCCCTGACGACCGGGGCCGGGGAGGGTCTGCACATTGTGCTGCGGATCCTGCCGCCGCTGGTGGCCCTGCTGACAGCGGTGTATATGCTCCGAGCCAGCGGGGCGCTGGAGGCGCTGACCCGGGGGCTGACCCCGGCGCTGGCGTTTTTGGGCATCCCGCCGGAGACGGTGGGGCTGCTGCTGATCCGCCCGGTCAGCGGCAGCGGGGCTCTGGCTGTAGGCAGCGAGATCATGCAGACCTATGGCCCGGACAGCGCCGTCGGCCGCACGGCGGCGGTGATGCTGGGGAGTACCGAGACTACATTTTACACCGTGGCGGTATATTACGGCGCTGCGGGCATCCGCCGCACCCGACATACCATCCCGGCGGCTCTGGCGGCGGACATCATGGGTTTTTTGGCCGCGGCGTGGACGGTAAGATGGTTGTTTTAAAGCTCAAAAGCACAGGCTGTGCATAATTTCGGCACGATAGCGAAAAATTATGTGCGGATAGCCTGCGTGATCCGAAATTGGACGATTCCAAAAATATTCGATAATGAATATTAAATATAAAATATATACGAATTATACGCTTTCAAATACAATTGGTCAAGGGGTGAGCAAAAATGGAACGATTTTTCCCGAAAAAACAAGAAAAAGAAGTCATTTCCATCCGAATATCGACCAATTTGCTTGCAACAGTGGACCAAAAATCTGCCGCATTTGACATCAGCAGGAATGAATTTATCAACCAGTGTATTCTCTTTGCGCTGAAGCACATGGACGAAGGATAAAAGAACTCGCCATCTAAAGATGGCGAGTTCTTTTATAACGGCGATGCTTTTAGGCGGGTGTTACATCTTCTCCGGGGCGGAGCAGCCGATAAGCTCCATGCCGTTTTTCAGAACGCTGCGGGCGGTGTCCGCCAGCAGGAGCCGGGCGTTCAGCAGGCTCTCGGCCTCGCCCTTGATGCGGCAGGCGTTGTAGAACTTATGGAAGGCGGCGGCCAGATCCGTGAGATAGCGGTTGATGAAGCTGGGATCATAGTCCCGGGCGGCCAGGCGCACAATGTCGCAGTAGCTTGCGATTTGCTTGATGAGGGCCAGCTCTGTGGGGTCTGTCAGCAAGGCAAAGTCCACGGCATCCGGGGCCGGAACGACGTGGCCGTCAGCGGCCAGATTTTTAAGTAGGGTGCAGATCCGGGCGTGGGCGTACTGGACGTAGTAGACGGGGTTTTCGCTGTCCTCCCGGACGGCCAGGCCCAGGTCAAACTCCATCTGGGTCTCGGGCTTGGCGTTAAAGAAATAGCGGCAGGCGTCCACGGGGACCATATCCAGCAGGTCTGTCAGGGATACGGCCTTACCGGTGCGCTTGGACATGCGGACGACCTCCCCATCCTGCACCAGCTTCACCAGCTGCATGAGCACGATGTCCAGCCGGTGGGTGCCGTCCAGGCCCAGGGCGTCTATGGCACCCTTCAGCCGGGCCACGTGGCCATGGTGATCGGCGCCCCAGATGTTAATAACCTTGTCAAAGCCGCGGACGGCGAATTTATTGCGATGATAGGCGATGTCGGCGGCAAAGTAGGTGTAAAAGCCGTTGGCCCGGCGGAGAACGTCATCCTTCAGACCCAGCTTTTCGATGGCCTCGTCGCTCTTGCCGGCAGCCTTCAGCTGCTGGGTGAGGATCTCGCTGGTCTTCAGCCACAGGGCGCCGTCCTTTTCGTAGGTGTAGCCCCGCTTGGTCAGCTCCGCCACGGAGTCGGCCACATAGCCGCTCTCGTGGAGGCTGGATTCGAAGAACCATTCATCATACTGGATGCCGTAGCGGGCCAGGTCGGACTTCATCTTGGGAATGTTGTGGGCCAGGCCGAACTGGGCCAGGGTATCGTGGCGGGTCTTTTCATCCACATGCAGCAGGTCGTCGCCGTGGGCATCGGCGTAGAGCCGGGCCAGCTCCCGGATGTCGTCGCCGTGGTAGCCGTCCTCGGGAAACTCCACTGCGTCCTCTCCCCGGAAGATTTGGAAATACCGGGCCTCCAGGCTCTTGGCAAATTTCTCGATCTGGTTGCCTGCATCGTTGACGTAGAACTCCCGCCAGACATCGGCACCGGATTTCTGCAGCACCGAGGCCAGGGTATCGCCCAAAACACCGCCCCGGGCGTTGCCCATGTGCATGGGGCCGGTGGGGTTGGCGGAGACGAATTCCACCATGTATTTCTTGCCGGAGAGCATGTCGTTTTTCCCGTAGCCCGCCCCCGCCTGCTGCACGGCGCAGACGGTCTCGCCGAACCAGCGGGTGCCCAGGGTGAAATTCAGAAAACCGGGGCCCGCCATGGCGGCGGAGGTAAAGTAGCTGCCGGAAAGGTCCATGTTGTCCAGCAGGATCTGGGCCACCTCCCGGGGATTTTTACGCAGGGCCTTGGCGGCGGCCAGGCAGAAGGTGGTGGTGTAGTCGCCGTTGGCAGTGTCCTTGGGAATTTCCACCGAGGGCTGCACGGGACAATCGGCGGGCAAAAGTCCGGCTGCGGCGGCCGTTTGGTAGGCGGTCAGGGTCAGCTCCAGCACCTGATCCTTGGCGTTTTGTATCATATTCATAGCAGTTACTCCTTAAATTTTCTATAGAAACCCATTTTATCAAAAAGCCTTGCAGAGCTTGCCGCCCGCAGGCGGCAAAAAACCAAAATCATTTTTCGCAGCGACATGTGCGTGGAAAAAATACTTCTCAGACTACAAGCCCTTTGGCAGAAAAAACAAAGCCTTTTCGCCAGTTATTTTTTCAGAAACAGGCTGACCCGCAGCGCACTCACAGGCTGCATGCCAACCAGCAGCATATACTCCAGAACCACCGAGCCATCCCTTTGCCCGGCCAGGTCCCAGCTGACCTCCTTGGTTTTCACGTTCAGGGTGAGGCTGCCCTGGGGGGTCTTGATCTGCGTGGCGGTGACGGCGGCGGGGTCCAGAAGCAGGCCGTAGCCCTCTCCCTCGTTGACCAGAATGGCCCGGCGGGTGGCGGTCTCCACCTTGACGTCCGAGCGGATGGCGGATTTTTCATCCTCGCAGTTCACAGCCTCGTACTGCAGGTGCCAGCCGTAGTCGGTTTTTTCCACGGTGGCGGTGCCCTCCATGCGGATCACATCCTCCACGCCGCCGAACACGCTGCGGCTGGCAATGCGAATCTGTGCGGTTCCTTCCATAGCGTGCCTCCTTGCAGGTGCTTGATACTTGTGAGCGGCCGGATGCTCCGAGGCAGGGTACGGAATAAGCCTCTAAGGTATATAATACCTTCAGAGAGGAGCTTTTGCGGTGCCCTGAGGGCGATCCATCTGAATTCGGCCATACTAACCAATCAATTATACTATGGATTGCCGACTATCACAAGGAAAATTTGGCGCGGATGCCCATTTTTTTCAGTGGCAATTTCTCCTCTCTTCTGCTATACTGAAACGCAAATAGGAAAGCAAACGGCAAGGAGGTGCCTGTAATGGAGCTTAAACTGACGCAAAAACAGTTCCGGCGGCTGCTGGATCTGGTGTATATCGGCAACTGGGTGCTCAACTCTACCCGGGGGGACGACCGTATACGGGACTACGACCAGGTGGAGAGCCTGGTGTTTTCTCACTGCCTGGGCCGGGGCATGGAGCAGCTGACAGAGCTGTACCAGGGGGAGCTGATCCCCTCCAGGGCCTTTGCCGAGGGTGGCATCCACGAGGCCATCATGGCCTATGAGGATAACGTATTCTTTGAAATACTGGCCCAGGAGCTGGCTCTGCGGGATCTGGACGATCCTCCCATCACGGAGGAGAATTACGACGAGGTCATGGAGCGGATGAACGAGTATCTGGGGGAGTTTCAGCGCCACGGCACCGACCATGTGACGGTGGAGCTGGAGGAGTAAGATGTAAAAAGAGGCGCCCGCCGGGGCGCCTCTTTTTTAGTGAAGCGTTAAGAGAAAAAAGCTGGGCAGCAGTCATCGGTACATAACCGTGACCCAGGGATACTCCGCCTGCAGGTCCGCGAAGATCTCCCGCAGGGTGCCGCTGTATTTTTGCAGATCTCCCGCCATGGCGCCCAGGCCCTCCACAACGATGCGGCGGGGGACAGCGGGGAAAAACACATCCCGCAGGCAGTCCCACATGGCGTCCCAGTTCCTGCCATAATAGGCCGGGAAACCGAAGGTTTTGCGGATGCGTTCATGCAGCGCGGCCCAGTCCGCGCAGTCGTCCAGCTTCAGCACGACGGGATCCTCCGCAAGGGGCGTTATGGCATATCGGTTCATAAAAAAGCTCCTCTCTGTTAGGCGATCTCCACAAAAGCGGAGCCTGTGGGCAGGGACCATCAAAGATACCGGCCCCAGCGAAGTGCAGCTCTACGCTCTCACACCACCTGGAACAGGAAGAACTTCAGATAGTCCGTCTCGTCTACGCCCCATAGGATGGGGTGGTCACAGGCCTGCTGGCGCTGCTCGATCTGCCGCAGCTGCACCCCGGCGTCTTTGGCGGCGCTGCGGAGCATGGCTATGAACCGCTCCGTGGAGGCAAAATGGCTGCACGAGCAGGTGGCCAGATACCCGCCCCGAGGCAGCAGCTTCATGGCCCGGTAGTTGATCTCCTTGTAGCCGGTCATGGCGCTCTCGATAGTTTTGCGGCTCTTGGTAAAGGCCGGGGGATCCAGGATGATGAAGTCGTAGACCTTAGGCCCCTTTTCCAGCTCCGGCAGCAGGTCGAACACATTGGCGGCCCGGCACTCCATGACCCCGTCCAGCCCGTTGAGCCGGGCGTTTTCCGCAGCGCACCGGACGGCAAACTCGGACACATCCACCGCCGTCACATGCTTGGCGCCGCCCCGGGCGGCGCTGAGGGCGAAGGAGCCGGTGTGGGTGAAGCAATCCAGCACCGTGCGGCCCATGGAAAGCCGCGCCACCGCCTGGCGGTTGTATTTCTGATCCAGAAAGAATCCGGTTTTCTGTCCGTTGATGAAATCCACCCGGTAGCGGATGCCGTTTTCCACGATGTTCGCCCCGGTGAGATCGGGCTGGGCTTCTCCGGGCAGAGGGAACCAGCCCTTGCTTTGCGTTAATCCCTCCTTCTCCCGCAGGGCCACGTCGTTGCGCAGGTAGATGCCCGCGATGTCCTGGCCGTCCCGGCGCAGCACCTGGGCCAGGATGGGCAGCAGCCGATCTTGGATGTGCTCCATGCCCAGGCTCAGCACCTGCACCACCAGCACCGGGCCGAACCGGTCCACTGTCAGCCCCGGGAAGCCGTCCGCTTCTCCGAAGATGACCCGGCAGCAGTGCAGGTCCTCCGGGGGCATGACGGCCTTGCGGTAGTCCCAGGCGTACTGCACCCGGCGCTGCCAAAAGGCATCGTCAAACCGGTCGTTGGCGTTGCGGGAGAGGAGCCGGCAGCGGATGAGGGAGTGGCTGTTATAAAAGCCCGTGCCGAGATAGGCCCCCTTGTGGCCGATGACATCCGCCAGGCCGCCGTCCTCCACAGGGCCGGAAAGCTCCGTCACCTCCGCGGCATATACCCACGGGTGCCCCGCCGTCAGGGCGCGCTCTCCCTTTTGCGTAATATGCACCTGGGGATAGGGTCGTTCTGCCTTCATAGTCCCGCCCGCCTTTCCGAGAAAAATCAATTCATTGTAGCACATTCCCGGGCCGATTGCCATATAAATAAAAAGAGAAATTGCAGACAGGGAGGCTTGGTTTTATGCCAACGATCTTTTTAAGCCCCTCTACCCAGGAATATAACCAGTATGTCACCGGCGCCGGCAGCGAGGAGTACTTCATGAACCTGCTGGCGGACGCCATGGAGCCGCTGCTGCTTTCCAACGGCATCCAGTTTACCCGCAACGATCCCCGGGGCACCGTGTCCGATTCCATCCGGCAGAGCAACGCCGGCAGCTACGATTTTCATCTGGCCCTCCACTCCAACGCCTCCGGCCCGGGCAGCGAGGGCCGGAGCCGGGGCATTGTCGCCTTTTACTATCCCGGCAGCGCAAACAGCCGGCGGGCGGCGGAGCTGTTTGCGGCGGCCCTGCGAGAGATCTATCCCCTGCCAAATCAGGTGACCACCCGTTCCACAACCACTCTTGCAGAGGTAAAACGCACCAAGGCCCCCGCCGTGCTGCTGGAGATCGGCTACCACGATAACGCCGCCGACGCCCAGTGGATTGCAGGGCACATTGAGCTCATCGCCCAGACCCTGGTACAGGCTATGACGGAGTATTTCGGCCTGCCCTATGTCTATCCCGGACCCAGCCGGCCGGGCCTGGCCGTTACGGATTCCGGCGGGCCGGTGGCACTGCGGGCGTATCCCTCGGCCCAGGGGCAGGTTATCACGCAGATCCCCAACGGCGCCAAGGTCACGGTGCTCGGCCAGTATCGGGGCTGGTATGTGGTGCTCTACGGGGAGAGCATCGGATATGCCAATGCCGCCTTTATCCAGTTATGAGGGAAAATAATTCACCTATGCGGTGCTTTTTCCCTTGACAGTTTCCTAAAATGCGATTAATATTAGGAAGGATATGCACCCGAAAGATCAGGGGGTCTTTTTGGTTGTTTTCTACACTCAAACGGGAAACCGTTTCTCACAGATTTATACACATTCACAGGAGGTTGACCAATCATGACCACAGTTGGCTACATTGTAGCGGCTGTTGCGGCTGTTGTTGCGTTCGTGGTTGGCTTCCCTATCGGTATTCAGTACCGCAAGAAGGTAGCGGAAAAGGAAATTTCCAGCGCGGAGGAGGAAGCGACCCGCATCCTCAACGAGGCCATCAAAAGCTCCGAGAGCAAGAAGCGTGAGGTCCTGCTGGAGGCAAAGGAAGAGATCCTGAAAAGCCGCGCGGATTACGAGAAGGAAGTCAAGGAACGCCGGGCCGACCTGCAAAAGCAGGAACGCCGGCTGCAGCAGAAGGAAGAGAACATCGATCGCAAGACCGATGCTATCGAGAAAAAGGAAGAGGCCCTGAGCCAGAAGCACGAGGCCCTTCAGAGGGAACAGGACGAGATCAAGCTCATCAAGCGCAGCCAGACCGAGATGCTCGAGCGCATCTCCGGCTTTACCGCCGACCAGGCCAAGGCGTATCTGATCCAGCAGGTGGAGTCCGAGGTCACTCACGAAACTGCTATGAAGATCAAGGAGATCGAGGCCCGGGCCAAGGACGAAGCCGATCAGCGCGCCCGGGAGATCGTGGCCACCGCCATCCAGCGCTGCGCCGCAGACCATGTGGCTGAGATTACCGTCAGTGTGGTTCCCCTGCCCAATGACGAGATGAAGGGCCGCATCATCGGCCGCGAAGGCCGCAATATCCGCACCCTGGAGACCCTGACCGGTGCAGATCTGATTATTGACGACACACCCGAGGCCATCACCGTGTCCTGCTTTGAACCGGTGCGCCGGGAGGTGGCCCGCCTGGCCCTGGAAAAGCTCATCGCCGACGGCCGCATCCATCCCACCCATATTGAGGAGATGGTGGAGAAGGCCCGCCGGGAGGTGGACGCCGTTATCCGGTCCGAGGGCGAGCGCGCCGTGCTGGAAACCGGCGTGCGGGGCGTACATCCAGAGCTGCAGAAGCTCCTGGGCCGCCTGCACTACCGCACCAGCTATGGCCAGAACGTGCTGCAGCATTCTATTGAGGTATCCCATATTGCGGGCATGATGGCCGCCGAGCTGGGGGCCGATGTGGCTGCCGCCAAGCGTGCGGGTCTGCTGCACGACATTGGCAAGGCAGTGGATCACGAGATGGAGGGCACCCACATCCAGCTGGGTGTGGAGTTCTGCCGCAAGTATAAGGAAAAAGAGGATATCATCCACGCCATCCAGGCCCACCACGGCGATGTGGAGTGCAAGACTCTGGTTGCCTGCCTGGTGCAGGCGGCGGACGCCGTGTCTGCGGCCCGCCCCGGCGCACGGCGCGAGAATTTGGAGAACTATATCAAGCGCCTGGAGAAGCTGGAGGAAATTACCAGTGACTATCCCGGCGTTGAAAAGAGCTATGCCATCCAGGCCGGCCGCGAGGTCCGCGTCATGGTCAAGCCCGAGCAGGTGTCCGAGGATCAGATGGTCATCCTGGCCCATGACCTGGCCCGCCGCATCGAGAGCGAGCTTGAGTATCCCGGCCAGATCAAGGTCCACGTCCTGCGGGAGACCAAGGTGGTTGAATACGCCAAGTAATATTAAATATAAAAAATACTGCGTGTATAGAAATATGCACGCAGTATTTTCGCTATAGGGCTTGTGGATACCCTGTGCCGCCATGAAAAAATACCGTCTGCGTGCTTGCGTACCGACGGTATTTTATATATAATAAGTTGGATTATAAATAAAAAAGCGAAACGGAGGGGTGAGCCATGCTTTTTAGGGTGCTGGCCGTGGGCGATGTAACGGGCGAGAGCGGTGTGGACTTCCTGCACCGGCGGCTGCGGAGTCTGAAAAAGGAAAAGAGCATCGACTTTGTGGTGGCCAATGGGGAAAATGCCGCCGGAAACGGCCTGCTGCCCACCCATGCGGAGGACATCCTGGCCGCTGGGGTGGATGTCATCACCTTGGGCAACCACTCCTTTGGAAAGACACAGATTGCGGATTTTTTGGAGGAAAGTCCTTACATTCTTCGCCCCGCCAATTTTACGGGCCGGGCCCCGGGCCGGGGATGGGCGGTGTATGATTGCGGCCGGGTGCAGGTGGGTGTGATGAATCTCATTGGCCGCTGCAATTTGGATTTTAATGCGGAAAATCCCTTTACCACCGCCGACCGTATATTGAAAAGCGGGGACAAGCCCACCTTTACTCTGGTGGATTTTCACGCCCAGGCCACCAGCGAAAAACTGGCCCTGTCGTACTATTTGGATGGCCGGGTCAGCGCCCTGTGGGGGACCCACACCCACGTACCCACCGCCGATGGGCGAGTCTGCCCCAAGGGCATGGGCTATCTCACCGACCTGGGTATGACCGGGCCGGCGGAGTCTGTGCTGGGCGTCCGGCCGGAGCAATCGGTGGAGTTTTTCCTGGGGGGGCTGCCGGGCCGATATCGGATGGCGGACGGCCCCTGCAGGCTGCAGGGAGCCCTGTTTACATTGGATAGCAGCACCGGCCTGTGCGCCGGGGTGGAGCGTATAGAGATACAATAAGGAGGAGAAAATATCATGTCAGTTGAAAAAGTGAGGGAGTATCTGAAGGGTTACGGCGTGGCAGACCGGATGCAGGAGTTTACCGTATCCAGCGCCACAGTGGAGCTTGCGGCGGTGGCCGTGGGCGTGGAGCCTGCCCGTATCGCCAAGACCTTGAGCTTCAAGGTGGATGAGACGCCCGTTTTGATCGTAGCTGCCGGGGATGCCAAGGTGGATAACAGCAAGTATAAGCATTTCTTCCACACCAAGGCCAAGATGCTCACTCACGAGGAGGCGGTGGAGCGCATCGGCCATGCGGTGGGCGGCGTGTGCCCCTTTGCCCTGCCGGCGGAGGTAAAGACCTATCTGGACGTATCGCTGAAGCGGTTTGAAACGGTGTTTCCTGCAGTGGGCAGCGCCGCCTCGGCCATTGAGCTCACCTGCGACGAGCTGGAGCGCTGCTGCGGCGATAACTTCGTGGAGTGGGTGGACGTGTGTAAGGGCTGGCAGGACGACCAGCCCCAGGCATGAAGCTCCTGCATGCGGCGGATCTGCATCTGGACAGCGCTTTTGCGGGTCTGCCGGAGGAGAAGGCGGCCCTCTGCCGCCAGGAGAGCCGGGATATCCTGCGCCGTATGGTGGATTGGGCCAACGACCATGAGGCCGATGTAATGCTTTTGGCCGGAGACCTGTTTGACTCCGACCGGCTCTATAGCCAAACGGCCCGGACTTTGGCCCTGACCCTGGGGCGCTTCCGGGGCCGGATCTTCCTGGCTCCCGGCAACCATGATTTTTACGCCCCCGGCAGCGGCTACAGCGCTGTAGAGTGGCCGGAGAATGTGCATATCTTCACCTCCCGGACGCCCCAAACCGTTCTCCTGCCGGAGTGGAACGCCTCAGTCACCGGGACAGCCTTCACCACCGCCGAGGAGTGGGAGCCCTTTGCAGGCGCGGCCTTTGCCGGCAGTGAGGCAGCCGTTCGCCTGGGTGTGGTGCATGGAGAGGTCACCCGGGGCGAGAGCAAATACCGGGCTATTTCCCCGGCGGAGATCGGGAAAACGGACCTGACCTACCTGGCCCTGGGCCACGTCCACCGCTATGGCGGCGTGCAGCGGGCCGGGACCACGGCCTATGCCTATCCCGGCTGCCTGCCCGGCCGGGGCTTTGACGAGACCGGAGACAAGGGCTTCCTGTTCGGTGATGTGACGGCGGAGGGGGCGGACCTGGAATTCATCCCCTTTGCCCGGCGGCGCTATCAGAGCGTCACGGCGGATGTCACGGATTGTGACCCGGCGGAGGCTGTCCGCCAGGCGCTGGAGGGCGATTGCGGGCAGGATATCTGCCGGGTGCTGCTTACCGGGGCCCGGCGGGCGGATTTTTCCATCCCGGCGCTGGAGGGGGAACTGGCCGGCCTGTGCGCTTCTCTCACCTTGACGGACGAGACATACCCGGAGGAGGACGTGTGGGCCCGCTGCGGGGAGGATTCCCTCCGTGGGCTGTTTCTGCAGGATCTGAGGGAGCAGTATGCTGCCGCCGACGAGGAGGGCAAGAAGCAGGCTCTCCGGGCGGCGCGCTTTGGCCTGGCGGCCCTGGATAACAGAGACTAAACTTGTTGGAAAATTCCTTCGGAATTTTCCAACAAAGGGCCCCAAGTCTGCCGCGCGCATAATTTTTGCGCGGAGCGCAAAAAATCCACACTTGCAGCCTGAGCGGTATTTTTCCCCACGCACATGTCGCGGGAAAAAATGATTTTGATTTTTCGCGTCTGCGGACGCGAACTCTGCGAGGCTTTTTATAAGAGGTGAATATGAAAAGAATTCTCATGATCGGCACCGGCGGCACCATCGCCTCGGAAATGACCCCGGATGGGTTGACGCCGGAGCTGAACACGGAGCAGCTGCTGGAGTTTATTCCCGATATTGGCAAGCTCTGCCTGGTGGATTGCCTTCAGCTGTATAGCCTGGACAGCACCAATATCCGCCCCGAAAACTGGCTGGGCATAGTAGAGATCCTGCGCAAAAGCTACGATGTCTACGACGGCTTTGTCATCAGCCACGGCACCGATACCATGGCCTACACGGCGGCGGCCCTGAGCTATCTGGTCCAGGGCAGCGCCAAGCCCATTGTCCTTACCGGGGCCCAAAAGCCCATTTGGTTTGACGGCACGGACTCCAAGCGCAACCTGACGGATGCTTTTCTCTACGCCTGCCGAGGCTGCGGCGGCGTGCAGATCGTCTTTAACGGCAAGGTGATTCTGGGCACCCGGGCGCGAAAGACCTTTTCCAAAAGCTTTCAGGCCTTTTCCAGCGTCAACTATCCGGACCTGGCGGTGCTGCAGGATGAGCGGCTGCTCCAATATATCCGTACGGAGAGCCTGCCCCGGCCTGTTTTTTATGACAAGCTGTGCGAAAATGTGGGCCTGCTGAAGCTGATCCCCGGCACCAGACGGGAGCTGGTGGATTTTATGATGGAGCGCTACGACGGCATCGTGGTGGAGAGCTTCGGCGTGGGCGGCTTGCCGGAGTATCCCGGGGAGGAGTTTTACCCGCTGGTGCAGCGGGCGGTGGAGCGGGGCAAGATCGTAGTGATGACCACCCAGGTACCCAACGAGGGCAGCGACCTGTCCGTGTACCATGTGGGCGGCCACCTGAAAAACACCCTGCACCTGCTGGAGGCCTTTGACATGACCACCGAGGCCGCTGTGTGCAAGCTTATGTGGATTCTGGGCCAGACCAAGGAATTTGAACAGGTGCGGGAGCTGTTTAACCGCCCCGTGGCGTGGGACATCCTTACCGTGGGCTGATACACGGGCCTGCAAGAAGACGTTGGATACCCGGCCTGTCTGCGGGCTTGACAATCCGCCCCCCGCACGATACAATACTAATTTAGGATAATTTAATTCGGAAACCATTCTGAAGAAAAAGTTAGGAGAAACATCATGGCTAAAGACCAGAGAAATGTGGAAGCCATCACCCCCATGGAGGTGGACTTCGCCAAGTGGTACACCGATATTTGTCTAAAAGCGGAGCTGGTGGATTACGCCTCCGTCAAGGGCTTTATGATCCTGCGGCCCTATGGCTATGCCATTTGGGAGAATATTCAGCGCATCATGGACGGGATGTTCAAAAAAACCGGCCATGTGAATGTGGCCATGCCCGTGCTGATCCCCGAGAGCCTGCTGAAAAAGGAGGGGGAGCTGGTGCAGGGCTTCGCCCCGGAGGTGGCCTGGGTCACCCACGGCGGCAGCGAGAAGCTGGAGGAGCGTCTGGCCTTCCGGCCCACCTCTGAGACCATGTTCTGCGACCACTGGCACAATGTGCTGCAGAGCTACCGGGAGCTGCCCATGCTCTATAACCAGTGGTGCTCCGTCATCCGGTGGGAAAAGACCACCCGTCCCTTCCTGCGCTCCCGTGAGTTCTGGTGGCAGGAGGGCCACACCATCCACGAGACCGCTCAGGAGGCCATTGCCGAGACGGAGCAGCAGCTGAACTGCTACGCCGATTTCTGCCGGGATGCCCTGGCTATGCCCGTGGTAAAGGGCCGCAAGACCGATAAGGAAAAGTTCGCCGGGGCCGAGGCGACCTACACCATTGAGGCCATGATGAAGGACCACAAGGCCCTTCAATCCGGCACCAGCCACTATTTTGGCGACAAGTTCTCCCGGGCCTACGATGTGACCTTTACGGGTCGGGACAATAAGCTGCAGTACCCCTTCCAGACCTCCTGGGGTGCCACCACCCGTCTCATCGGTGCCTGCATCATGACCCATTCGGACAACAACGGCCTGGTCCTGCCCCCGGCCATCGCACCTATCCAGGTCATCGTGCTGCCCATCGCCCAGCACAAGGCCGGCGTGCTGGATGCCGCCGCCCAGCTGCGGGATCGGCTGGAGAAGCTGGGCCTGCGGGTGAAAATGGATGATAGTGAGCAGTCCCCCGGCTGGAAATTTGCCCAGTATGAGATGAAGGGCGTGCCCCTGCGTGTGGAGATCGGCCCCAAGGATATGGAAAAGCAGCAGTGCTGCATCGCCCGCCGTGACACCGGCGAAAAGACCTTCGTACCCCTGTCCGACCTGGAGAGCGCCGTGCAGTCTCTGCTGCAGGAGGTTCACCACAACCTCTATGCTATGGCCGAGAAGAATCTGGAGGACAACACCTTCGACTTCACCACCTGGGAGGAGGTCAAGGAGATGGCCCAGGGCAAGGGCGGCTTTGCCCGCACCAAGTGGTGCGGCAGCCTGGAGTGCGAGCTGGCCATGAAGGAAAAGGCCGGGGTTTCCAGCCGCTGTATGCCTCTCAAGCAGTCCGGCACCACCGGCAAATGCCCCGTGTGCGGCAAGGAATGCACCACGGACATTTATTGGGGCGTGGCGTATTAAGACACCTGGCGAAAAATCTTTGATTTTTCTGCCAAAAGGCTTGCAGCCTGCTGCCAAATTACAGCTTTGTCATTCCGAGGGGGCGAAGCGGCCGTGGGCATCCGCTCTTTCTCCGGAGGGAAACGGATTGCCGCACCGGTGTGCGCACTGGCTCGCAATGACATTGTATTTCAACAACAAGCAAGACCGGCGCGGAGGATTTTCCGCGCCGGTTTTTCTTGCGGCCTATGCCCGTTTGGAATATAATATCTTTGTAAGATGCCAACCTTTTCTTTTACAGATCAGCTTGCCGTGGAGAGGATGCCCGCCCGCCCTTAAAGTGACTTAGGTTGGGAGTAATTGGTGGACGGACATTGCTCTCCTTTGCGCATCAAATGGCTCTGCCCGGTGTATGACGGTGAAGGAGATGCTGAAGGAGGGAACTGCGCTATGGCTGCCTACACAGAAATTTTGCGGTCGCTGCGGGAGGATCACGACCTGACCCAGGCGCAGGTGGCGGCGGCGCTGGGGACTACGCAGCAGGTGTATGCCCGGTATGAAAAGGGCGTAAACGAGCTGCCGCTGCGGCATTTGCGGGCGCTGTGCCTGCTGTATGGAGTCAGCGCGGACTACATTTTGGACCTGCCGGAGGGGCTGAAGCGCCCTCGTTAAAAATTTCGGCACACCCCACAAAAATATTTCTGAATTTTATAAAAATAAGAGAAAATCCCCTTGACAAAAAGGGGCTTTTCCTATATTATAAGCAGGTACGCGTATCGTGGGTGCTGCACACCCGGGAGCGTTTACAAATGCGATGAACCGGGAGATTGCTCCGCAAGGAGGTAACTTCCGGGGAGTATGTCCGATAATCGGGCGGCTGAGAAGAACCTCTACGCCAGCGTAGATCGCTGTGCCAGAGTGACACCGGCCGGAGTTCGTGCCGGTGTTTCTTATGAGTCGGAATGATACGCACGGATAAGCGTATAGATATTCTTCTCGCCGTACGGAACGCGGCCCTCGCAAAACAAAAACCGTACGAAAAATGGAGGAACAAACCAAATGGCAAAAGAAATGATCCGCATTCGCCTGAAGGCCTATGACCACCAGGTCATCGACCAGTCCGCAGAGAAGATCGTGGAGACCGCCAAGCGCAACGGCGCTACCGTGTCCGGCCCCATCCCTCTGCCCACCAAGAAGGAGATCGTCACCATCCTGCGCGCTACCCACAAGTATAAGGACAGCCGTGAGCAGTTCGAGCGCCGCACCCATAAGAGACTGATCGACATCACCAATTCCAACCCCAAGACCGTGGAGGCCCTGATGTCTCTGGACCTGCCGGCCGGTGTGGAAATCGAGATCAAGCTGTAATTATACATTATATAATATAGCCCATCTCACCCCCCGCCCCTGCGCCAAAGGGCGCACCATTATCAACATTGCTTGCAAGACCATCGTCCGTCGACTTGCGTGAGACGGACGGGGTTAAGTCGGCAGAGCAAGCGGCCCGTACCCAATGCAGGCTGAACTATGCCGACCAATAACCTTTAAGGAGGATCATACATGAAAGCAATCATCGGCAAGAAAGTTGGCATGTCTCAGATCTTCGATGAAAACGGCAAGGTCATTCCCGTCACTGTTATTGAGGCGGGCCCCTGCACCGTCATTCAGAAGAAGACTTCCGAGAAGGAAGGCTATGAGTCTGTCCAGCTGGGCTTTGAGGATGTTCCCGAGCGGAAGCTGACCAAGCCCGAAATGGGCCACCTGAACAAGGCTGGCGTGGCCCCCAAGAAGTACCTGCGCGAGTTCAACCTGGAGAACGCCTCCGAGCTGAATATCGGCGACATCATCAAGGCTGATACCTTTGCAGAGGGTGACTTCGTTGACGTCACCGGCACCAGCAAGGGCCACGGCTACCAGGGCCCCATCAAGCGCCACGGCGCACAGCGCACCCCCATGAGCCACGGCGGCGGCCCCGTCCATCGTCATGCCGGCTCCATGGGCTCCACCACCGATCCCAGCCGCATCTTCAAGGGCCACATCGGCGCCGGTCAGATGGGCTGCGATACCGTCACCGTTCAGAACCTGGATGTGGTGAAGGTGGACGCTGAGCTGAATCTCATCGCTGTGCGCGGTGCCGTGCCCGGCCCCAAGGGCGGCCTGGTCCTCATCAAGAGCACCGTCAAGACCCACCGCGTCAAGAACGTGGAGGCCGGTATCAGCAACAACCCGCAGAAGGCTTCCGGCCGCAATCCCCAGAAGGCCTCTGCGCGTAATAAGTAAGGAAAGGAGTGCTTGAACAATGCCTACTATCAAAGTTTTGAACATGGCCGGCGCAGAAGTCGGTACCGTGGAGCTGAAGGACAGCATCTTTGGCATCGAGCCCAATGAGTGCGTCGTTCACGAAGTGGTGAAAAATCACCTGGCAAACTGCAGACAGGGTACCCAGAGCGCTCTGACCCGTGCTGAAGTTTCCGGCGGCGGCAAGAAGCCCTGGCGTCAGAAGGGCACCGGTCACGCCCGTCAGGGCAGCACCCGTGCGCCCCAGTGGACCCACGGCGGCATCGTGTTTGCCCCCAAGCCCCGCAGCTATTCTTATGTCCTGAATAAGAAGGTCAAGAGATTGGCTATGAAGTCTGCTCTGTCCGCCAAGGCGGCCGCAGGCGAGATCATCGTGGTGGATTCCATCAAGATGGACGCTATCAAGACCAAGGACTTCCGCACCTTCCTGGGCGCCGTCAAGGCGGAGGGCAAGGCTCTGGTGGTCACTCCTGCCAAGGATGAGATCATCGTAAAGTCCGCCCGCAACATCCCCGGCGTTGAGACCGCCATGGCCAACCTGATCAATGTCTATGACATTCTCAAGGCCAAGTACCTGGTCATCGACAAGGAAGCCCTCGCAGTAATCGAGGAGGTGTTCGCATAATGGCTAACGTATACGACATCATTATTCGTCCCATCATCACCGAGCGCTCTATGGCTGCTACCGGCGAGAAGAAGTACGTCTTCGAGGTAGCTCCCACCGCCGGCAAGATCGAGATCAAGAACGCCGTGGAGGAGATCTTCGGCGTGAAGGTGGCAAAGGTCAACACCATCAACTACGATGGCAAGGCTAAGCGCCTGGGCGCCGGCCGTCCCGGCAAGCGCAAGAGCTGGAAGAAAGCCTATGTCCAGCTGACCCAGGATTCCAAGACCATCGAGTTCTTCGAAGGCATGGTCTGATAACGGAAGGAGTGTAAAGAATGTCTATTAAAACCTTTAAGCCGACCACACCCTCCCGCAGACACATGACTGTCAACGGCTTTGACGGCATCAACAAGCATGCCAAGCCCGAGGCAAGCCTGACTGAGGTTCTGAAGAAGAATGCTGGTCGCAACAGCTATGGCCGCATCACCGTCCGTCATCGCGGCGGCGGCGAGA
>ENA-UONW01000339-UONW01000339.1-human-gut-metagenome-genome-assembly--contig:-CS52-NODE-339-length-71260-cov-17.015294_pt1 | contig 71260 bp, 59 predicted proteins | sample MGYA00242463_ERZ724010 | MGnify/ENA metagenome assembly ERZ724010 | reverse complement strand
CCGGCTGCGCAACGGCAGCGGCGGGGACGCACTTTATATCTCTTTCCTGTCCGGTAGCCCGATCAGCTCAGCTCCAGCATACGGCGGATGGGGAGCACGGCTTTCTGTGCCGTTTCGCGGTCTACCTCTACCTCCGGCCACTCGTGGAGCAGCGTGTTGTACACCTTTTCCAGCGTACAGAGACGCATGTAGTTGCACTCGTTGCAGCCGCAGGTACTATCGTCGGGCGGCACGGGGATGAACTTCTTCTGCGGGCACTTCTTCTGCATTTCGTGCAGGATGCCGCTCTCGGTAGCCACCAGGAAGGTCTGGCAATCGGCCGACTCAATGGCATAATTGAGCAGGGCAGCCGTAGAGCCTACCACATCGGCCAGCTTCACTACCGGGCCCTTACACTCGGGGTGCACCAGAATCTTGGCGTCGGGGTACTGGCGTTTGAGCTCCAGTAGCTTCTCTACCGAAAAGCGCTCATGCACGTGGCAGGCGCCGTTCCAGAGCAGCATGTTGCGGCCCGTCTGCGCGTTGATGTAGGCGCCCAAGTTGTGGTCGGGGCCGAAAATCAGTTTTGCGTCCTTGGGGAAGCTCTCCACGATGTGGCGGGCATTGCTCGACGTGACGACCACGTCGGTCAGGGCCTTGACGGCAGCCGACGTATTGACGTAGGAAATGACCTTATGGTCAGGGTGAGCGGCCGTAAATTCGGCAAATTCCTTGGCCGGACAGCTGTCGGCCAGTGAGCACGAGGCGTTAAGGTCGGGGATGAGCACCTTTTTGTCGGGGCAAAGAATCTTGCAGGTCTCACCCATAAAATTGACGCCGCACATGACGATGATGTCCGCACACGTACCGGCCGCCTTCTGCGCCAGGGCCAGCGAATCACCGATAAAGTCAGCAACGTCCTGCACGGCACCCTCAGTGTAGTAATGGGCCAGGATGACCGCATTCTTTTCGGCACACAGAGTACGGATGGCAGATTTCAAATCAATATCTTCGGGTATGGGCTCGTCCACATACCCCACTTTTTTCCAATTCTCTTTCATTCGTTTACGATTGTTTTTAAGCAGGCCGCAGCCCTGCGGCCCGGCAGATAGACTTTACCGGATGATGTAACCGGCCTCTTGGATACCTTGCTGAATTTCGCGGATGTGCTGGCTGTTGCGCGTCTCAAGAATGATGCGCAGGTTGCAGGAGTTGACGTCGGGGCTCTCGCCGTTGCGCTCGTGGTGCACCGAAATGATGTTGGCCCCGTAGCGCACGATGACGTTACAGAGTCCCTGCAGCGAACCCGGGCAGTCGGGCATTTCGATGAGCATCTCGGTGGTACGGCCGCCCTTCATCAGTCCGCGGTTGATAACACGGCTCAGGATGGTCACGTCAATGTTGCCGCCACTGATGATGCTGCACACCGTCTTGCCCTTGACGTCTACCTTGTTGAACATGGCCGCGGCCACGCTCACGGCTCCGGCACCTTCGGCAATGAGCTTGTGGTTCTCAATCAGGCCCAGAATGGCGGCGCAGATTTCGTCCTCGTTGACGGTGATGACCTCGTCCACCTTTTCCTGGCAGATTTCAAACGTCAGCGCACCCGGTTCCTTGACGGCAATACCGTCGGCAATGGTCAGCACCGAGGGGAGGCAACTTACCGACCCCTCGTCGCGACTGCGCAGCATGCTGGCGGCACCCTCAGCCTGCACGCCCACGATGTGGACCGAAGGCTTCATGGCCTTGATGGCCGAAGCCACGCCGGCCGCCAGTCCGCCGCCACCGATGGGCACGAACACGATGTCCACATCAGGCAGGTCGGCCAGAATTTCCATGCCCACCGTGCCCTGACCGGCAATGACCAGCTCGTCGTCAAACGGGTGGATAAAGGTCATGCCGCGCTCCTCGTTCAGCTCCACGGCACGCTTGTAGGCGTCGTCATACACGCCGTCCACCAGACAAATTTCAGCCCCCAGCTCACGCGTGGCTTCCACCTTACTGATGGGAGCCGAAGCCGGCATGCAGATAAGAGCCTTGATACCCAACCGACGTGCGGCCAGCGCCACACCCTGCGCATGATTGCCAGCCGAGCAGGCAATAACACCACGTGCCTTCTCCTCGTCGGTCAGCTGCGAAATCTTAAAACCGGCTCCGCGCACCTTAAACGATCCCGTCACCTGCAAGTTCTCAGGTTTCAGATAAAAATTGCAAAGCGGATTTAGTTTTTCCTCATGAATCACATTGGTGCGGCACACTACGTCGCTCAGCACCGTGGAAGCTTTATAAATGGTATCAAGAGCTAACATAATTAAAAATCTTTTCGAGATAACGTTTAGCATGCAATATTACAATTTTTTTTTCAAAAAGGCACACGACACGCTCAAAAAGGTACACCACGACAATTTTACCCATACCAGGCGAATACCACCGAATACCAAAAAAAGTGTAACTTTGCCTTCAGCGCCCGCCTCCCGGCCAAGGCGGTCCAAACGGCGGGCACCCTGACACTGAAACCCTGTTGAAAACCTATGAATACTCCTGACCTCGACCTGATGTGCCGGCAAGCCACCGAGCTGCTCTGCCGGCTGATTGAGACACCTTCTGTCAGCCGACAGGAGGCCGACGCGGCCTGCCTCATGCGGCAGGCCCTGACACAAAGCGGACTGGAATGCCACACGGCGGGCTGCAACACGTGGGCCGTGGCCCCGCAGTTCAGCCCCAACCGCCCCACGCTGCTGCTGAATGCACACATCGACACCGTGCGCCCCAACCCGGGCTGGACGCGCGACCCCTTCAAGCCCACGCTCGAGGGCGGCCGCCTCTACGGTCTGGGCAGCAACGACTGCGGCGGCGGACTGGTGAGTCTGCTGGAGGTGTTCAAGTACTACGCCCTGACGGCCCCCGAGACGTGCGCCTACAACCTGGTGTACCTGGCCTCGGCCGAAGAGGAGGTGTCGGGCCGGCAGGGCCTGGAGAGCGTGCTGCCCCTGCTGCCGAAGATTGACGTGGCGCTGGTGGGCGAGCCTACGGGCATGCAGCCGGCCGTGGCCGAGAAGGGACTGGTGGTGATTGACGCCACGGCCCACGGCAAGGCGGGACACGCGGCCCGCAACGAGGGCGACAACGCCCTCTACCACGCCATTGACGACATCAACCGCCTGCGCCGGTACCGCTTTGAGCGCACCTCGCCCCTGCTGGGCGCGGTGAAACTGACCGTCACCATCATTCAGGCCGGCACGCAGCACAACGTGGTGCCGGCGGAGTGTACGTACACCATTGACGTGCGCACCAACGAGTGCTACACCAACGAAGAGGTGGTACGCCTGCTGCAGCAGGAGGTGAAGTCGGAGCTCAAGCCGCGCTCTACCCGCCTGCAGTCGTCGGGCATTCCGCTCACCCACCCGCTCGTGGCGCGCGCCGTAGCCCTGGGCCGCACGCCCTACGGCTCGCCCACGCTGAGCGACCAGGCCCTCATGCCCTTTGCCTCGCTCAAGATGGGGCCCGGCGAGAGCGCCCGCTCGCACACGGCCGACGAATATATCACCACCGACGAAATACGCCAGGGCATCGACCTCTATCTCGACCTGCTGCGCCGCCCTGAGGACTAAGGCTTACACGGAAAAATTTTTCCGCGGCTTGAAAAAAATTTTCCGCGGCTCGAAAAAATTTTTTGGCGGCTCGGAAATTTTTTTTGGCGGCTCGGCGTTTATTTTCCGAGCCGCGGAGTTTTTTTCAGCAATAAGAGTGCTGCCTCGCGCGGGGCACTACAAAAAAAGAGGCCACCGCACACAGGGTCAAAGCGACCCGCGGGCAGCAGCCTCATCGGACGGTAGTTTTCTATCTTGATTCCCCCTACCGTTATAAATAAGCTATTTTCTTTTTCAGAATGTCAGGTGTGCGTGGTTACGCTGCTCAGGATGCTCGAGAGCATATCGAACGACTCGGGATGTTCGGCCACAAAGGTGTCGATGTGGCGGCGGCGCTTTTCGGCCAGAATTTCGTCGACGGCAATCAGGATGCCCGTCTCCTCCACCTCGCCGAAGTCGTGATTGATGGCGGTGCCGAACATGCGCATCGTGGGGCTCAGGCCCATGTAGGCGTTGACCAGGGGCGGAATGTTGACGCCGCGCTTGCGCACCTCGGTATTGAGGATGTAATAGTCCTCCTTGAAATCATCCTTGCAGAAGAGGGCCTTGAGCACGGCGGGATCCGTTTCGAGCGAAATGGGACTGATGGGCGTCACGAGCTTGTCGGGGTCGCCAAAGTGCTTGTGGAGGAAGTAGAGAATCATGTCGCGCGAGGGCCGGTTGAACGACGGATACATCGTCATTTTGCCGAAAAAGTAGCGCAGGTCCGGAATGATGACGGTCAGTGCACCCAGACCGTCCCACAGGTTGTCGAGCGCGAAGAGGCCCTTGCGCACCTTACCCGTGTTCTGATACTCCAGAGTGACGAACGAGCGGCCCAGCTCCACCGTCTGACGCATGTAGTTCTGGATGAAGTCCTCAGAGAAGTGGAACATGTGGCTGGTGGCCAGAATGGGTTGCCCGTGTTCATCGAGCTTGAACTCGTGGCCCGGCAGGAAGCGGTAGCCTCCCAGAATTTCCTGCGCCTCGGGGTCCCACACGATAAGCTGATAGTAGGCCACTTCGCCGGTATCAAACTCGTCAATGTCCATTGACTTGCCCGTACCGCCTCCGGCTGCCCGGAAGGCTATTTCGCGCAGGCGTCCGATTTCGCGCATGACGTTGGGCGCCTGTTGGGCCGTGACGATATAGATTTCGTTGTTGCTCTTATTCGTAGCCCGCAAGCGGCGCTCTTCAGTCAGTTCCGACATCAGCACGCTTCGACTGACGGGTTGTATTATCTCATCCATATATATAATAAAAGGAATAAATTCAGATTTTTCGCTAAAGCTGGTAGACCAGATTCCGCACGTAAGCCGCCCACTGCGCGCTGGACCGCGACTTGTCGAAGGTTTGCCAGGGTATGGGCTTGCCGATGCGCACCTCAAAGCTCTTGTGACGGTTGCGGTACATCTCATCAGGCAGGAAGAGCATGGCCAGATTGAACTTGATGCCCAACCGCTTGCACCAGTTGGCAATGCGGTAGAAGCGTTTGGAATTTTCGCCACTGAAGTGAATGGGCACCACGTCGCGCTGCGTCTCCACGCTCTTGCTGATAAAGGTCTTGCGCCAGGGCAGATCCACAACCTGCCCGCCTATACGGCGCGAACAGATGCCTGCGGGAAACATGACAACGTGGTTGGGACTGCTGAAGCAAGCCTCCACCAGTGCCGGAAACTGCCGGGTCTGTGCGCCCGTCTTGTTGATGGGTACGCACAGCGGCGCCAGACCGCGCAGGTTCATCAGCAAATCGTTGACCAGATAGCGGATACGGCCGTCGTAGTGATTGCCCAGAATGGCTCCCAAGGCTATGCCGTCAATACCGCCCAGCGGGTGGTTGCTCACAAAGGTATAGCGCTTGCCGTCGGCATCGGAAGGCAGATTCTCCAATCCCTTAATCACCAGATTCATGTCCAGATACTTCACCGCGGCGTTCAGCCAGGGCACGCCCTCCAGATGGGCCGTCTGCGTAAAAAATTCATTCATCTCATCCTGATGAATGAGGCGCTTGAGCCAGGAAATCACAAAGCGCGGCACGCGGCGCGCATGCCGTCCGGCCTTGTCCTGCAGCACTTTTTCTACGTCAATCGTGAAAGCTGATTTTTTGTCCATTCTGTCTATCTATGTCTCTGTCCATAGAACGCTGCAAAATTAACAAAATTATCAAAATAGCTGAGACATAACCAAAAGTTTTTTATATTTTTGCAGCTTGAGGGCACCGAAAATCACCTTTTTGTTACATTTGACGTGACACCGCCCTTCCGCCCTAACATTCACCCATACCACGACCCATGCGTACCCTGATTTTTGCGATACTGGAGCTTTCGGCTTCCTTTCATCTGATGATGAGCATCGTGCTGTTCTACCTGTCGCGCCGCAACGTACGGTTTCTGCCCCAGGCCTGGATATTTCTGCTCATCGCCCTGATGCACGGCTGCGGCATCGGCTACATTCTGTTCTACGAAATGCCCGATGCCTTCGGCATCCTCCACCCCTTCATGCTTATCTACATGCTGGTGTGCTCCTACCTGCTCAGCATCCACCCGCTGGGTCTGAGCCTGCCGGGCTACCTGCAATGGGGACGCATGGTAAGCTACGCCACGCCGGCACTGGGCATTATTGCCATCTATATAATAGGCTGGACAGCAGGCAGCAATACCATCAAGGTGTATGAAGCTGAAGACATCAAGATGTATTTGCTCAGCGGCGACGTACTGCTGCGCTTTGCGGCCCTGCTGCTGTCGGGCTACTACATTCTGAACATCTTTCTCATCCCCCACCGGCTGGTGAAGAAAATGGAGCTATCGCGCGCCACCAAGACCTACGGTACGGCGCTGGGCATCGTCTCGACCTTCTTCCTGGCCCTCACGTTCCACTTCTCGGCCGTGGGCTTCATCATTTACCTGCTGCTGCTCACGCTGGTCAACATGGCCCTGTTTCTGCACATTCTGGCCCCGGTGGTCCACGCCCTGCCCATGCCGGCCATCGTCAAGGTGGAACAGCCGCCTACGCCGGAGGAGATTTTCCACGCCGAAAAAAACAACTTCAACGAGGCCAACCTCAGACGCTTCCGCATGGTGGAGTACATCATGCAGCACGACAAGCCGTGGCTCGACCCCGGCTTTACGCGCGACCGCCTCTGCCGCCTGACGGGCCTCAACCGCCACCTGCTGCTGCAGAGCCTGCGCTCGCAGGGCTACAACGACACGCACGAGTACATCTACCGCTACCGCATCGAGGAGTTCAAGCGCCGCGTGCTGAGCGGCGAGCTGACCAACCTGCACCAGTGTGAGCAGCTGGGCTTCCGCTCGCGCCAGACCATACAGGTGAATTTTGAGCGCCTCGAGGGCGAGTCAATGATGGAGTGGTTCAACCAGCACAAGGCACCCGATGAAAAGGAATAGCTGCCGGCCGGCCGTCGTAATGAGCCTGACCGACTTCGTGGCACGGGCCCTGGCGGAATTTTCCATTCAGACCGACCAGCTCACCTTCCGGTTGCTGAGCGGCACGTCAGACCGCGCCTCCGTCCGCCGGAGCGTGGGCCACGTGGAGCTGATGCTGCCGCGGAATTTTGACTTCAAGAATCCCGACCGCCAGCGGTGGCTGATACTCGTCATCATCAAGGAGCTGCGCTTTCAGGCCACCCACATCCTGCCGCCGCGCCTCGACGCCCTGGCGCAGCGCTACCGGCTGCGCCACCAGCGCACGTGCATCAAAAACGTCACCTCACGCTGGGGCAGCTGCTCAAGCCTGGGCAACATTAACCTCTCGCTCTGGCTCATGCTGGCCCCGCAGCGCCTGACGGACTACGTCATCCTGCACGAACTGGCGCACCTGAACGAAATGAACCACGGCCCACGCTTCTGGGCCGAAGTAGACCGCATGACACAGGGTCAGGGCCACGCGCTGGAGCGCGAAATGAAACAATTTGGCCTGCAAACCTCCCTCATGTTCAAAGCCTTTAACCAAATTACACGCGGCTACAGGTTAAAATAATGATAAATTTTGAAAAAATCCGATGCCTTTTCCCAAAAGACCCATCCGCTATTTCAAGAAGAAAAAGTATCTTTGTAAGGATTAAACCTTTTATTTCTCACCAAAAACTATGAGGATATGAAAAAACTTTACTTTCTACTTAGCTTTATGATGGTGCTTCTGGGCTTCGCCTCGCCACTGAGCGCACAAGACGCCACCACCGTAATCGGGAAAATTACGCCCGTCACCTCGCTTGACCAGCTCAAGGAGGGATCACAGCTCGTTTTCTACAATACGGGCCGCCTTACTTACATGTATGAAGACACCGAAAACGGTAACCTCATGCTTAGCTCCGACTTCCAGGTCAAGCAATTGGGCAACACCCGCTTCATGTTTACGCTAACCGATGTGAATTCCAATGGAAGCAACGTAACAGCCAAAATTAAGACTCCGAAGAGCCTGTTCGTTCCACAGCTGAAATCAGGCACAATTGTTTCCTCCAGCGCCAGCGGTGACACGTTTACCTTTACGTTATCAGCCTCAGGCGACAACAAATGGAACATTATGGGTACCAACGACCTCTACTTCAATGGTAACGGCAGTACCAGCGGCGACAATTCCAACGGTATGGTGGGATGGAACGCTGCTGGCGGCAACAGCGACTACAAAATCTACGAAGTAGAGACCACGACCATTGATACCTACGTACAGTATGCCCAGCTGACTTTCAACGATCACGAAGGCAACACCATTGATGACTACGGCACTGAAATGGTACTGACCAACGGCGACTCTGCCAGCGTGCCGACCTTTGACTTCTTCAAATTTGACTACGAAAACAGTTCACCGCAGTAACTCTTCACTCCGTCAGGACGCTTCCTGGCCGACGTCAACAACGATATTCTCTTTATCAGCTACCGCCAGGACAGCCTGCCCTTCAATACGGTAAAAATCGTGGACAACGCGTTCAGCGACGACACCCAGTGGTACACCATCAAGATGCGCAACAAAATACTCTGCGCTAATCCTGACGATGCCAGCGGCGTAGTCAATCTGACAACAGATATTCCTTCCAAACCTTACGAGGACAAATACCTGTGGTGCTTTGTAGGCGACTCCCGCAACGGCTTCAAGGTTTACAACCGCGCCACCGGTACCGCCTACGCTCTGGAAAGCAGCTCGCTGACCGACGGCGGCAGTATTAACCTAAAAGAAGGCGAAGGCTCTGCTTACTATCTCTCTTATGTCAATAACGCCTACCTGCTACGTGCTGTCTCTTACGAAGTGACCAATGCCTATTGGAACGACTTCGCAGCAGGCGGTGTTCTGAAATTCTGGGTCAACAACAGCGCCACCTCTGACGCCGGCTCCAAGATTACCTTTGAAGCCTACAACCCGAACCTGACGTGGGTGAACATCGAAGTACGCCGCGTGGACGAGCAGAACAACCCGATTGACACCGTCAACGTTGACGCTGCCCTGGGCGAAGAGCTGCAGCTGCCGGCCGCTCCGGCCAACTACACCCTCGAGTCCAAGGAATTCGAGCACTACGTAGTGGAGAACACCGACCCCATCACGGTAATGTATGCCAAGTACCGCACCACCATCATCAAGATGCTGGAAGAGGGTACCGACAAGCTGATTCAGACCGACACCCTGAGCAACCCGAAGGGCACCGAACTGACCATGCCCGTACCGACCGACGGCCTCTATCTGCTCGTAACCAAAGGCTACGAGAACTATGTAGCCGAACAGGATTCTGTCATCACGCTCTACTTCAAGTTCGGTCTGCCGTTTGAGCCGGCCACCATCGTTGACGGCAAATTCCCGGCCGACCAGACCAAGTGGTACCGCATCAAACTGCGCGACAAATACATCGCTGCCAATGCTGACGACCCCACACAGCCGTGTATAACCGTCGAAGGTGACGCTCAGAACAACGACCTCTACCTCTGGACCATTACGGGTGACACCATCAACGGCTTCAAGCTCTACTGCCGCGCTTATGGCGCTACCATGGGCCTGGGCTCTGCCTTGTCGTCTGACCAGGCCAATGCCGTAGGCAACATCGTATTCTACCCCTACCTGACCGAGACTCCGTCAGCCTACCGTCTGCTCCGCAACGGCGACGGCTACACCCTGATGCTCGATGGCTCTGAAAACGTGTACATCAACGAGTTCGGCGGTGAGGACAACCTCGTAGCCTACTGGGTAGACGAAAGAGCAGCCAAGGACAGCGGCTCTCGCCTGACATTTGAGGAAGTAGGCATCGTGCCCGAAGGCATTGACAACGTCACCCTCACTCCGGCCGACAACACCATCTACGACCTGAGCGGTCGCCGCGTAAGCAAGGCCACCAAGGGCATCTACATTATCAACGGCAAGAAGATTTACGTAAAGTAAGTCCGGACCGGACATAAACCATTCAGTGCATGGCGCATCCACGCGAGCCTCCGGGCCACGACGGTGCGCCATGCCTGCATTTTATCCCCTCCTGTCACTGTTACTCCCTCAACGAGGCGGAACTTGGTCTGCACAAGGTCCCACCTCGTTTTTTTTTCGAGCCGCGGAAAATTTTTTTGGCGGCTCGAAAAAAATTTTCCAAGCCACCTTAATTTTTTCCAAGCCATATTCTGCAATTCTTCTCTTCCCATAAAATAAAGGTGTGACATACTGATTACTTTTTGTGAGAGCCAAGAACAGTTTTTTAGCATTTCCTGTTTATTTTCAGTTTTTATACGTATCTTTGGAAAAAATAACTAGGCCGGCCCTACCCGAAGCACCGCCTTCTGTCGGGGCGGCGCCCGTACCCGCATAAGGATGGCACAGCATACCCCGTAAGGGGCGCCATGCCGGAGCAGCCCGGGCCAAAACCAATATACTATGCTAAACAACTGTCACTTCTCGCAACTCATCTCGCAGCAAGCTGCCCGATACGGGTCAAAAACCGCACTCAGCTATCGCGATTACGAACAAAATAAATGGATTCCCATCAGCTGGACCGAATTTGCCGAAAAGGTGTCGGCCGTGTCACGCGCCCTGCTGGCACTGGGCACCAGCGTGCAGGAAAACCTGGCCATTTTTTCACAGAACAAGCCCGAGAGCCTCATGGTGGACTTCGGGGCCTACGGCGTGCGTGCCGTCACCATCCCCTTCTATGCCACCAGCAGTGCCGCCCAGGTGCAGTACATGGTGAACGACGCCGAGGTTCGCCTGCTCTTCGTAGGCGAGCAGATGCAGTACGACACGGCGCGGCGCGTACTGCCCGTGTGCCCTACACTGGAGCGCATGATTATTTTTGACCGCAAGGTAGTGCGCCACGAGCACGACCACCTCTCGCTCTATTTCGACGAGTTCCTGGCCCTGGCCGACGAGCGTTTTCAGCCGGAAGTAGACAAGCGCTCGGCAGTGCAGAAGTTTGACGAACTGGCCAATATTCTCTACACCAGCGGCACCACGGGCGACAGCAAGGGCGTGATGATTACGCACGAAATGTACCACGCCGGTCTGGCGGCCAACGACGCCGTGCTGCCGCTGAGCGAGAAGGACGTATTCCTGAACTTCCTGCCCTTTACACACATCTTTGAGCGCGCGTGGACCTACCTGGGCCTGGCCGAAGGGGCCGAAATGGCCGTCAACCTGGTACCGCAGGACGTGCTGCAGTCCATGCGCGAGGTGCACCCCACCTGCATGTCGGCCGTGCCGCGCTTCTGGGAAAAGGTGTACCACGGCGTGCTCGAAAAAATTGAGAAAGGCTCCTTTATAGAGCGCCGCCTCATCAAGGAGGCCCTCGACGTGGGCAAGCGCTACAGCCGCCTCAAGGCCACCGGCAAGCACGTGCCGCTGAGCCTGAGCCTGAGCTACCGCTTTTATGAAGGTACCGTCATCAAGCTGCTGCGCAAGACGCTGGGCCTGGAGCGGGCCAACTTTTTCCCTACCGCCGGAGCGGCCGTGCCGCCTGTAGTGGAGGAGTTTGTACACGCCACAGGCATCAACATGATTGTGGGCTACGGCCTGACGGAATCCACCGCCACCGTGTCGTGCGACATTCCGGGCATGCCCTACACCATAGGGTCAGTGGGCCGCCTGATTGAAGGCCTCGAGCTGCGCATCGGCGACAACCAGGAAATTCTGTTGCGCGGTAAGACCATCACACCGGGCTATTATAAAAAGGAGAGCATCACACGCCACGCCATCGACAAGGACGGGTGGTTCCACACCGGCGACGCAGGCTACCTGAAAGACGGCGAGCTCTTCCTCAAGGAGCGCATCAAGGACCTTTTCAAGACCTCAAACGGCAAGTACATTGCGCCGCAGATGATTGAGACGAAGCTCGTGGTAGACCGCCTCTTTGAGCAGGCCGTCATCATTGCCGACAAGCGCAAGTTCGTGTCGGCCCTCATCGTACCCAACTATCAGCTGCTCGAGGAGTACGCCCACCTGCGCGGCCTGACCTACAGCTCGCGCGAGGAGCTGTGCGCGCACCCTGCCATTCACGACCTCATTGAAGGGCGTATCAACACCCTGCAGCAAGATCTGGCCAACTACGAGCGCATCAAGCGCTTCATCGTGCTGCCCAAGCCCTTCAGCGTAGAGAGCGGCGAGCTGACCAATACCCTCAAGGTGAAGCGCGCCGTGGTGTGCCAGCACTATGCCGACCAGATTCAGAAGCTCTATGACGACGCCGAGAAGGAGGCCGTGCGCGAGGTAGACCCCAACTCCATCCGCCTGATCTGACCGGCGGGGCGCCGCATGCCGCACCCCCCTCATTTCTCCCCCCAATAACCGGAGACCGGCCGTTTTGTCCTGCCTGTCGGCGCCGACAGGCAGGACAAAACGGCCTGAAAAAAACCGTCTAAGCAGACGCACGAAGTGTTGTCACATGTTAAACATCTTTAATTTTGCAAGCACCCCGTGTTATTTGTAGTACTTTTGTAGCAAATTCGTGATTGTATGGATACCATTCATTTAGATACCTGCCCGATTTGTGGCAGCCAACACCTTGAAGAAGCCGGTACCTGTGTTGACCACTACGCCACAGGCGAATCATTTAAAATATGGAAATGCCGGACATGCCGGTTCCGCTTTACGCAAGACTTTCCTGACGAAACGGTCAATGCACGCTATTACGATTCACCCGACTACATTTCGCACTCTGACACCCGTCAGGGCATGATGAACAAAATATACCACTGGGCACGCACCGTCATGTTGCACCGCAAGCGCAACCTGGTCAGCGAAGCCACCGGCCTCAAGCGAGGCCACCTGCTCGACATCGGTTCGGGCACGGGCTACTTTGCCCACGAAATGAAAAAAATCAAATGGACCGTTACGGCGGCCGAAAAGAGTCCGAATGCGCGTCAGTTTGCGCAGCAGCACTTCAGCATTGACCACCTGATCAGTCCCGAGCAGCTGGAGGACATTGCCGACGGCACGTTTGACGCCGTCACCATGTGGCACGTCATGGAACACGTGCAGCGCCTCGACCACGAGTGGACCCTCGTCAACCGCCTGCTCAAACCCGAGGGCATTTTCCTGATGGCCGTGCCCAACTTCGAGTCGGCCGACGGCAGCATCTACGGCACCAACTGGGCCGCCTACGACGTGCCACGCCACCTGTGGCACTTTAACTCGGAAAACGTACATACCCTGGCCACCCGCCACGGTTTTAAAATGCTCGAGAAGCGCCCCATGCCCCTCGACGCATTTTTCATATCCATTCTTTCCGAGCGCTATGCCGGCACCCGCCATGCCTTCCTGCAGGGCATGAGCAATGGACTGAAATGCTACTTCAAGGCAGGTGGCCGACCCGAGTTAAGCAGTTCGATTATTTACGTGATGAAAAAGAAGAAAAATGGCTAACCGCATCAAGAAAAGGAGAGGCGGCGGCGTGATGGGCGCCGTGACCTCGTGCATCAGCACCACTTTAGTGTTAATACTGCTGGGCATCGTCATGTTTTTCGTAACCCTGGGCAACAACCTGAGCCGCTCGCTACGCGAGAACTTCACGGTACAGGTGCTGCTGAGCGACAGCCTGCGCCCCTATCAGGCCCAGGCACTGGCCAGCAAGCTCTACCGCGAACCCTTTACGCTGAAAATGAGCTACAGCTCCAAGGAAAAGGCCACCCGCGAACAGGCCGAAGCCCTGGGCACCGACCCCACCGAATTTCTGGGAGCCAGCCCCATACCGGCCTCGTTTGAAATTCATCTGAAGGCTCCCTACACCAACCGCGACAGCCTCGACCGCTACATGCCCTACATCAAGCAGCAGAAGGGCGTGACCGACGTTATCTATCCGCAGGATCTGATGGACAGCGTCAACCACAACATCCGTCAAATCAGCTTCATCCTGCTGGGCGTGGCCATCCTGCTGGTGTTTGTCAGCTTCTCGCTCATCAACAACGTAATGCGCATGAGTGTCTACTCCCACCGCTTTACCATCCAGACCATGAAACTGGTGGGCGCCCGGTGGAGCTTTATCCGACGGCCGTTCCTGCTGCGCGCCCTGACCATCGGCATTATCTCGGCCATACTGGCCGACGCCGTGCTCTACGGCGGCATCATCAGCATGCTGCAGTGGGAGCCTGACCTGCAGTCGCTCATCACCATTGAAGTGTGGGCCGCCACGCTGGGTACGGTGGTCGTGTTTGGCGTAGTGCTGACCGTATTCTGCGCCCTCATCTCGGTCAACAAGTTCCTGCGCATGGATACGGCGCGCCTCATCCTCTCCTGAAAACGGGGACGGCACATTTCACGAAAAAATTCAGCAACCCTATCAATCACATTATTATAAATGGAAAAGGACAGAAGAAACTTTGCTTTTGACCGCACCAACTTCATCCTGTTGGGCGTCAGCATGGCCATCGTCATCATCGGCTTCATCCTGATGGCAGGCGGCACCTCCACCGAAACGCAGTTTAACCCCGAAGTCTACAATGCCCAGCGCATCAAGGTGGCTCCGGTAGTTTGCCTGGTAGGCTTCCTGGCCATGATATACGCCATTCTGCGCAAACCGGCTCACAAACACACGGAAAACGAACAGTAAAAACCGACGCACACCATGGACATGACTTGGCTACAAACCGTCATCATCGCCATTGTCGAAGGTTTGACGGAATTCCTGCCCGTATCCTCTACGGGCCACATGATTATTGCCCAGAGCCTGCTGGGCGTGGAGAGCACCGACTTTGTCAAGGCCTTTGACGTCATCATTCAGTTCGGCGCCATCCTCTCCGTCATCATTCTCTACTGGCGGCGCTTTTTCTATCCCGATTCGGCCAAACAGAAAGGCCACACGTGGTGGGGAGCCATCTGGCGCTTCTACCTCAAGCTCATCGTCGGCATCATTCCGGCCGTCATTCTCGGCACGGCCTTCAGCGACGCCATCGACGAGGCACTGGGCAGCGTCACCATCGTGGCCGTAATGCTGGTTATCGGCGGTATCTTCATGCTCTACTGCGACAAAATTTTCAATAAAGGTTCCGACAGCACGCCGCTCACCTACAAGCGCGCCTTCATCATCGGCTGCATCCAGTGCATCGCCATGATTCCGGGTGTGTCGCGCTCCATGTCCACCATCGTGGGCGGTATGTCGCAGCGCCTCACACGCCGTGCGGCCGCCGAGTTCTCCTTCTTCCTGGCCGTACCCACCATGCTGGGTGCCACCTGCAAGAAGGTGTACGACCTCATCAGCAACGGCGGCGGAAACCTGCTCACCGAGGGCAACAACCTGACCGTGCTGCTGGTAGGCTCTGCCGTGGCCTTTGTCGTAGCCATTGCCGCCATCAAGTTCTTCATCAATTACGTGTCGCGCTACGGCTTCCGCGCCTTTGGCTGGTACCGCATCATTGTGGGTGTCGTCATTCTGGCCTGCCTGGCCTGCGGCATCGACCTCAAAATGGCCTGATTGACGCATGAACTTCTTGAAAGGACAGATTCTGGCTTTTGACAAGCCCTACGGCTGGACCTCTTTTCAGATGGTGGCCAAAATCCGGCGCCTGCTCACGCTGCGCATGGACGGCCTCAAGGTGAAGGTGGGCCACGCCGGCACCCTCGACCCCCTGGCCACCGGCGTCATGCTGGTATGCACGGGCCGCGCCACCAAACAGATTGAGACCCTGCAGGCCGGCGAAAAGGAATACATCGCCACGCTGCGTCTGGGCGCCACCACGCCCAGCTTCGACCTGGAGCACTCCATCGACGCCCTCTACCCCGCCGACCACATCAGCGAGGACGACGTGCGCCGCGTGCTCTCGCAGTTTGAGGGCGACATCGAGCAGGTACCTCCCACGTTTTCGGCCTGCAAGATTCAGGGCAAACGAGCCTACGACCTCGCCCGCAAAGGCAAGGACGTGGACCTCAAGGCCAAGACCATTCACATCGACCGCATCGAGCTGCTCGAGTGCAACCCGCCCATCCTGAAAATCAGGGTGGCCTGCAGCAAGGGTACCTACATCCGCGCCCTGGCCCGCGACCTCGGCGAGGCACTCGGCAGCGGAGCCCACCTGACGGCCCTGCAGCGCACGCGCGTCGGACAATACACGCTGGACCGTTGCTTCCAGCTGAGCCAGTTTGAAAGCTGGCTTCAGGAGCAGCCCGTGGAGACCACGCTGGACGACTGACGCGGCTGCCTCCCGCACAAAGTTTACACTCAGAATACACAACATAACACAACCGGCATGCTTCCGCCCGCCGCGACGGACCTGCCTTACAAACACATGCTGCACCATGAAACTCTCTCAATTTAAATTCAAACTCCCTGAAGAAAAAATAGCCAAATATCCGGCACCGCACCGCGACGAATGCCGTATGATGGTTTTGCACCGCAAAACTGGTGAAATCGAGCACAAGATGTTCAAGGAAATCCTGAACTATTTTGACGAGCATGACCTGTTTGTATTCAACGACACCAAAGTATTTCCCGCCCGCCTCTACGGCAACAAGGAAAAGACCCACGCCCGCATCGAGGTATTCCTGCTGCGCGAGCTCAATCCGGAACTGCGCCTGTGGGACGTGCTGGTGGACCCCGCCCGCAAAATCCGTATCGGCAACAAGCTCTACTTCGGCGAAGGCAACTCCATCGTAGCCGAAGTCATTGACAATACCACAAGCCGCGGCCGCACGCTGCGCTTCCTTTATGACGGCGACCACGACGAATTCAAGCGCCAGCTCTACGCCTTGGGCGAAGCTCCGCTGCCCCGCTTCATCGGCCGCGAATCCGAGCCGGAGGACCTCGAGCAGTTCCAGTGCATTTTTGCCAAGCACGAAGGCGCCGTCACGGCTCCTGCCGCTGGTCTGCACTTCTCGCGCGAGCTGATGAAGCTCATGGAAATCAAAGGCATTGACTTCACCTTCATCACCCTTCACTGCGGCCTGGGCAACTTCCGCGAGACTGACGTGGAGGACCTGACCAAGCACAAAATGGACTCCGAAGAGGTACACGTAGGCGCCGAATGCTGCCAGATGGTAAACGACGCCAAGGAAAATGGCCGCAAGGTAGTGGCCGTAGGCACCACCGTGCAGCGCGCCCTGGAAGCCTGCGTGGGCACCAACCACCGCATCAAGGAGTACGACGGCTGGACCAACAAGTTCATTTTCCCGCCCTACGAGTTCAACGTGGCCGACGCCATGGTCAGCAATTTCCACCTTCCCTATTCTACCCTGCTGATGCTCACCGCAGCCTTCGGCGGATACGAAAACACCATGAACGCCTACAAGGTGGCCCTGCAGGAGGACTACCGATTCGGCGTGTACGGCGACGCCATGCTCATCGTTGACTAAATGGAACAAACCGCTTACATCGCTTTAGGCTCCAATCTGGGGAACAAAGCAGACCATCTGACTTCGGCCATCCACCTTCTGGAGGCCGAAGTCGGTGTGCTTTTGGCCTGTTCGCGCTACTACGAGACGGCACCGGTGGGTTTCGTCTCGGACCACAACTTTCTGAACGCCGTGGCGGCCTTCCGCACCACGCTGACGCCGCAGGAACTGCTGACGCGCACGCAGGACATAGAAAAACGGCTGGGCCGGCTCACCAAGAGCCAGGGCCTGCACTTTGCCGACCGCCCCATTGACCTCGACCTGCTCCTGCTCGGCTCCTGCTGCCTGAATACGGACCGGCTGGTCCTGCCGCATCCGCGGCTCCACCGCCGCCTGTTCGTGCTGGAACCGCTGCAGGAAATCGCGCCCGACCTCGTGCATCCCGTGTTCGGGCTCAGCGTCAGCCAGCTGCTGGACCGCTGCCGGGACGGCGGCACGCCCGTGCTGCGCGAGCTGACCCAATGCGCGCCCGTCGAAGCGGCCGACCTGGCCGCACTGCGCGAGCAGCTGCAGGGCCGCCCGTGCCCCGACTGCACGGCGCAGGTCAGCGAACTGCTGGCCTCGCCCTGCGCCCACCTCTACGTGCTGCAGCGCCCGCAGGGAGCCATTGTGGGTACCGCCACGCTGAGCTTCACGCCGCTGCTGACGGGCCGCAAGGCCTGGATTGACGACGTCGTCGTGGATGAGAGTCTGCGCGGACAGGGATGGGGCCGCCGACTGGTAGAGCACCTCCTCGGCGAGGCCCGACGCCTGGGCGCCGATGCCGTACAGCTGACCTCGCGCCCCGAGCGTGAGGCTGCCAACCGCCTCTACCGCAGCGTGGGCTTCAGCCCCAGGCAGACCAACGTCTACCAGTTCAAGACATCGGAACCAAACACTTAATTTTCAAAATAATTTACACCACATCATGATGAAATTACGAACATTACTGGGAGCCTTCATCCTACTGGCCCTGCCGGCCGTCGGAAAGGCTCAGGCCCCTGCGGCAGGCCCCAATCTGCCAAAGGTGCCGCAGGATTCGGCCGTCCGCATCGGCAAGCTGCCCAACGGCCTGACCTACTACATCCGTCACAACGAGCTGCCCGAACACCGGGCCAACTTCTACATCGTGCAGCAGGTGGGTTCGGTTCAGGAAGAGGAGTCGCAGCGCGGTCTGGCCCACTTTCTGGAACACATGTGCTTTAACGGCACCAAGAACTACCCCGACGACGCCCTCATCAAATATCTGGAGAGCATCGGCGTAAAATACGGCGAAAACCTCAACGCCGCCACCTCTACCGACAACACCATCTACAACATTGACAACGTGCCCGTACAGCGCACCTCGGTGGTAGACTCCTGCCTGCTCATCCTGCACGACTGGAGCGACGGCCTGACGCTCGACACCAAGGAAATTGACAAGGAGCGCGGCGTCATCCGCGAAGAGTGGCGCATGCGCTCAAGCGCCTTCATGCGCATTTACGAGCGCAACCTCGAGAAGCTCTACCCCGGCTCACGCTACGCCCGCCGCTTCCCCATCGGACTCATCGATGAGGTTATCATGAAGTTCAAGCCCGAGGAGCTGCGCGCCTACTACGAAAAGTGGTACCGCCCCGACTTGCAGGGCATCATCGTGGTGGGTGACATCGACGTGGACCGCACCGAAGAGGCCATCAAGAAGATTTTCTCACCCATCCAGATGCCGAAGAACCCGGCGCCCTACGAGCTCTACCCCGTGCCCGACAACAATACGCCCATCTACATTGTCGACAAGGACAAGGAGCTGCAGCAGCCGGTGGTTGACATGATGTTCAAGCACGACGTGCTGCCCGACTCTGTTCGCGGTACCGTAGTGGAAATGAGCAACGATGTACTCCGCTACATGGCCCTCTCCATGCTCAACGCCCGCCTCAACGAAAAGGGTCAGGACCCCAACTGCCCGTACATCTCGGCCTTTTGCGTGGACGAGCAATACCTGATTTCAAAAACCAAGGACGCCCTCCTGGCCGAATTCAACCCTAAGGCCGGTCAGGACGCCGCTGCCATGAAAGCCGTGGTCGAGGAACTGATGCGCGCCCGCAAGTTCGGCTTCACGGCCACGGAATACGCCCGTGCCAAGCAGGACTACATGAGCCAGGTGGAAGCGCTCTATCACAACCGCGACAAGCAGTACAACAGCTTCTACGTAAGCCAGTATGTTGACCACTTCCTCAACCAGTCGGCCATCCCCTCCATCAGCACCTACTACACCATCAAGCAGCAGCTCGTGCCCAACATTCCGCTCGAGGCCGTCAACCAGTATTTCAGCCAGGCCCTGATGGCCCACACTGACACCAACCTAGTTGTACTGGCCACCTATCCGGAGAAAGAAGGCGTCAGCATCCCCACCGAGGCCAGCCTGAAGGAAGCCTTCGAGGCTGCCTGCAAGGCCGACCTGAAGCCCTACGTGGACAACGTCAAGCAGGAGCCCCTGCTGCCCACGCAGCCCAAACCCGGCAAGATTGTGAAGGAGGAAAAGGCCCCCATGGGCTACACCTGCTGGACGCTGAGCAACGGTGCCCGCGTGTACTACCGCGTGACGGACTTCAACAAGAGCTCCATCGAGATGAACGCCGTCAGCATGGGTGGTTTGAGCTACTTCGACAGCAAGGACCTCTCCAACGCCCGCCTCTTCAACTCGGTCATCTCCGCCAACGGATGGGGTAACTTCAGCTCTACCGAACTCGAAAAGGCCCTGGCCGGCAAGGTGGTTTCGGTATCCTCAATCGTGGGTTCACACACCGACAACATCATGGGCAGCTGTACGCCCAAGGACCTGCGCACCATGATGGAGCTGACCTACCTGCACTTTGGCAAGCCCTACGACGACCGCCAGAGCTACGACCGCACCATCACCTCGCTGCGCGCTTCGCTCGACAACAAGGAAATGGTGCCCGAACAGGCTTTCAGCGACTCGCTGCGCAACTACATGAGCAAGCACAACCCCATGATGGCCAGCGTCACCAAGGCTGACCTGGAAAAAGCCAGCTACGACCGCATCAAGCAGCTCTACACCGAGCGCTTCCAGTCGGCCGGCGACTTCGACTTCTTCTTCACCGGTGCCATCAACGTCGACTCGCTGCGCACGATGGTCGAGACCTACCTGGCCTCTACGCCCAAAGTGAAGAAGCGCGAAAAGCTCGAAAAATTTGACTACGCCTACGACCGCGGCGAAATTGACGCCCGCTTTACCCGCAAGATGGAGACCCCCAAGGCCATCATGGTGCAGTTCTGGACAGGCAGCATCCCCTACAACCTGAAGAACAGCCTGATCAGCGACATCACGGCCAGCGCCCTGACCGAGCGCTACATCAAGTCCATCCGTGAGGACCGCGGCTTTGCCTACTCCGTGCAGGCCGACGCCAGCCTGAACAACGTGTACAACGAGTACAACCTGCTGGTCATCTGCCCCTTCATCCCCGAAAAGTGCGACTCCATCCTGATGCTCATCCGCGACGACATCAACAGCATCGCCGAAAAGGGCATCACCACTTCGGAAATGCAGAAGGCCAAGGAATACCTGCAGAAGGTGTACAAGGACAGCCAGACTTCCAACAGCTACTGGAACAACAACATCCTGAAACTGATGATATGGAAAAACGACAACTACACCAACTACGAGAGCATCCTGCAGGGCATCACCAACGATGACATCCGCAACTTCATGAAGCAGCACGTCCTGAAGGACGGCAACTGCACCAACGTCATCATGCTGCCGCAGCAGTAACCCACCGGCCGCCCTGCCCCACTGACCGCAAGCCGGCCGGCGGCAGGACGGAATGACGACATCATACAAGAGAGAGAGGGAAAAGACCCGCCGCCTCCCAAGGCGTGCTTCAGTCTTTTCCCTCTCTCCGTTTTTGTGTGTCCGCCTTCGCGGGGCAGCGCCCCGAAAGGCGGGGGCGGACTTTCATTTTTTTCCAAGCCGCGGAAAAAATTCTCCGAGCCGCCAAAAATTTTTTTCGAGCCGCGGAAAAATTTTTCCGAGCCACCTTGTACGCTCACCCACCCTATCGTATGCCGCCGCGGGTGACGACGGTGCGGTACACCAGCTCCGACACGTCCGCCATGAGCTGCTCCACGCGGGCGTCAGATTCGGCCGCCTCCCTGACGAGTACCGCTATCACATACGTGCGGCCGTCGGGCAGGCGCACAAAGCCGGCGTCGGTCATGGCCGTCAGCCGGCCCTGCGCGTCACGGTCGGACGTACCGGTCTTGTGCCCGATGACGGCGCCCGTGCCCTGCAGGGGACGCGCCAGGCGGTTCTGTCCCGTCTGACACTGCAGCAGCATGTCGCGCAGCCACTGCTGTCCCTTTTCGCCAGTCAGGCGGTTCGGCTCGAGCAGCATGGCCATCAGGCGCGCCATTTCGAGCGGCGTGGTCCAGTTGCCCCAGGCCCGCCGGGGGTCGGCGTGCATATCGTTTTCCGTAAACTGCACCCGCATGTCCGTCAGTCCGTGGCGGCGCAAAAAGCGCTCCACGGCCGCCGGTCCGCCGCTGTGGGCCAGTAGCCAGTCGCAGGCGTTGTTGTCGCTCAGCTGCAGGGCATACCTCATCAGCTGCTCCAGACTGAAGCGCCCGCCCTGCGGATACTGCTGCCGCAGAGGGCTGTAGGTGTCGGGGCACAGGTCGGCAGGCGCCACGCTCACCGTGTCGCGCCACGAGTGGCCGTGCTGCAGGAGCGAGTCGGTCACCCACACGCCCAGCGGCAGCTTCATCAGGCTCATCATGGGATAGTGCGCATCGTTGCCCACGCACACCGTATCGCGCCCCATAATGACGGCCACGCCCACCTGCGCCCGGCAGGGCGCCACAAGCTCTGCAATGTTTTCGGCCAGACAGCTCCCGCCCGTCTGCGCCGACAGCGGCAACGCCAGCAGTGCGCCGGCCAGTGCGGCCGTCCGCCCGCAGCGCCCCGAAAGCCTCAGGGCCGCCACCGCATGAAGAAAGAAAATCGGTTTCATATTCCGCAAATGTACAAAATTCCGCCCGTCTGCCACCGGCTTTGGGGCACATAATATTATTGCCGGCAAATGGCCTTTGCGTTTGTTTTTTTCGTACTTTTGTCCTGCTTTAGGAAAGTATTTTTCGGAATGCCTCAGAAACTCATACAAAACCAAAATCTCACCCAGACGCAGCAGCTCACACCGCAGCAGCTGCAGCTCATCAAGCTCCTTGAGTTGCCCGTGGCCGACCTGACGGCCCGCATACAGGACGAGCTGATGGAAAACGCTGCCCTTGAGGAAAATGCAGCCGACCACGACGACGAGCATCAGGACGAGAATACGGATGAGACCGAAAACTACGAAGGCTCCGACCACGACGAGCGGCAGGACTACTTCAGCGACGACGACGTGCCCGACTACGTGCTGGACCGCGCGGCCGCCGAGGAGGACAAGCGCGAGCGGGTTTTTAACGACGGCACCTCGTTCTACGAAAGCCTGAAAAACCAGATTGGCGAGCAGGAACTGACGCCCAAGCAGGAGCAGCTGGTGGAATACCTCATCGGCTCGCTCGACGACGACGGCCTGCTACGCAAGGACCTGAACACGCTGGCCGACGAGCTGGTCATTTACCACAACATTGAAACCACTCCCCTGGAGCTGGAGGAGGCGCTGAAGGTGCTGCAGACGTTTGACCCGCGCGGCATCGGTGCCCGCAACCTGCAGGAATGCCTGCACCTGCAGCTGACCGACACCGACACGCTGAAAAAGCCGTGGCGCAAGGAGGCGCTGCGCGTGGTGGACACGATGTTCGACGAGTTCAAGCGCAAGCGCTGGGACAACATTGCCCACCGCCTGGGCGTGAGCGCCGACGACTTTCAGCACATTCTCAGCGTGCTGGTACACCTCAACCCGCGACCGGGCTTCTCGCTCAACGAGAGCAACACCAACGAGGCCCAGCAGGTGACGCCCGACTTTTCGGTGCATGCCGACGGCGAGGGCGGTTTTGACATCCGGCTGAACGAGGACGACGTACCCACGCTCCACGTGAGCCGCTCCTTCCAGCAGTCCATCAAGCAATATCAGACCCAGCGCACCAACCTGACGCGCCAGCAGCGCGACGCCTACGTGTACGCCCGCCAGAAGGTGGACGCCGCCCAGAACTTCATCGACGCCATGCAGCGCCGCCACGAAACCCTGATGGCCGTGATGGAGACCATCGTGGACATGCAGCGCGACTTCTTTACCGACGGCGACGAGCAGTCGCTCCGCCCCATGATACTGAACGACGTGGCACAGCGCGTGGGCATCAACATCTCCACCGTGTCGCGCACCGTCAACAGCAAATACGTGGAGACCGACTACGGCATCTATCCGCTCAAGTTCTTCTTCTCCACCTCCTTCTCCACCGCCGACGGCGAGGAACAGGCCGCCCGCAAGGTCAAGATAGCCCTGCGCCGCCTGATTGACCACGAGGACAAGCAGCACCCGCTCTCGGACGAGGCCCTGACCGCCGCCCTCAAGGAGCAGGGCATCAACGTGGCCCGCCGCACCGTGGCCAAATACCGCGAACAGCTCGGCCTGCCCGTGGCCCGATTACGACGCTGACAACAATCTATCACACACATATTCATTTCGCATGAAAAATAAATACCTCATTCTCACGGCGCAGGTTATTTCAATGCTTTTCTCGCCCTTCTACTTTCCGGTAGTGGCCTTCATCGTGCTGCTCATTTTCAGCTACATGAAGCTCTTTCCGCTGGGCTACAAGATTTCGCTGCTGGCCATGGTCTATCTGTTTACCATCGTCATGCCGCGTCTGGGCATCTACGTGTACCGCCGCATCAACGGCTGGACCCGCCACCAGCTGGGCCGCCGCGAGCGCCGCTTTGTGCCTTACCTGCTCTCCATAGCCAGCTACGCCTGCCTGCTCTTCCTCATGCAGCGCATGCACATGCCGCGCTTCACCATGAGCATCATCATCACGGCCTTGGTGCTGCAGATTATCTGCGCCCTGCTCAACTCGTTCATCAAAATCAGTACCCACTCGGCCGCAGCTGCCGGCGTGGTGGGCATGCTGCTGGCCTTTTCGATGCTCTTTGCCTTTGACCCCACTTACTGGCTGTGCCTGACCATTCTGATGACGGGTGCCGTCAATTCGGCCCGCCTCATCCTGCGTCAGCATACGCTGGGACAAATAGAAATCAGTAATCTGGTAGGCTTCCTGTGCGGACTGCTCACCATTTTGCTCATATAACCCTACACAAAACCAATTCCACATGAAACCCATTGTTAGCATTATCATGGGCAGCACCTCCGACCTGCCCGTCATGGAAAAAGCTGCCAAGTTTCTGGACAGCATGGAGATTCCGTTTGAAATGAACGCCCTCTCGGCCCACCGCACCCCGGCCGAAGTGGAAGAGTTTGCCGCTCAGGCCAAGTCACGCGGCGTCAAGGTCATCATCGCCGGAGCCGGCATGGCCGCTGCCCTGCCGGGCGTGATTGCCGCCGGTACCACGGTGCCCGTCATCGGTGTGCCCATTAAGGGAATGCTCGACGGCCTCGACGCCATGCTCAGCATCATCCAGATGCCTCCCGGCATTCCCGTAGCCACCGTAGGCGTAAACGGCGCACAGAACGCCGCCATCCTGGCCGCCGAAATGCTGGCCCTCTCCGACGAGCAGCTGGCCGCCCGCATGGAAGCCTACAAGACCTCGCTGAAGGAAAAAATCGTAAAGGCCAACGCAGAGCTGGCCAAGGTAGACGGCTACAAGTTCAAGACCAACTAATCCGCCCCTGACGCGCATGGATATTTTTAATTATTCACCCCGCACCTCACACGTGGTGCATGTGGGCAAGAGCACCCTGGGCGGCGACTCACCGCTGCGCCTGCAGAGCATGACCACCACGGCCACGGCCGACGTGGCCGGCAGCGTGGCGCAAAGCAAGCGCATTTTTGACGCCGGAGCCGACTACGTGAGACTGACGGCACAGGGCCTGCGCGAAGTGGAAGCCCTGCGCGACATCCGCCGCCAGCTGACGGCCGACGGCTACGACAAGCCGCTGGTGGCCGACATCCACTTCAACCCCGCCGTGGCCGACGCGGCCGCCGAGGTGGTGGAGAAGGTGCGCATCAATCCGGGCAACTACGTCGACCCGGCCCGCACCTTCAAGCAGCAGGAATATACCGACGCGGAATATGCCGCCGAGCTCGAGCGTCTGGAAACACGCTTCAAGCAGCTGCTCGACATCTGCCGCGCCCACCACACGGCCCTGCGCATCGGCGTGAACCACGGGTCGCTGTCGGACCGCATCATGAGCCGCTACGGCGACACGCCGGGCGGCATCGTGGAAAGCTGCATGGAGTTTCTGCGCATCTGCCAGAAGGAGCACTTCATGGACGTGGTCGTATCCATCAAGGCCAGCAACACGGCCGTCATGGTGCGCTCGGTGCGCCTGCTCTGTCAGGCCATGGAGCAGGAAGGCATGGATTTCCCGCTGCACCTGGGCGTGACGGAAGCCGGTGAGGGCGAGGACGGCCGCATCAAGAGTGCCGTAGGTATCGGTGCCCTGCTGGCCGACGGCATCGGCGACACGATACGCGTATCGCTGAGCGAAGCGCCCGAGGCCGAAGTGCCCGTGGCCTACAAACTGGCCTCCTACGTGGTGCGCCGCGCCGGCCACCCGTTTATTTACGGCCGCGTAAGCCCCGACTTTTGCTACACCGACCCGCAGCGCCGCCCCACCCGCGCGGTGATGAACATCGGCGGCGGACAGCCGCCCATAGTCATCGGCGAGCGCATTGACGGCATAATGGACCGGATGACGCAGCAGCCCGACTATCTGTACTGCAGCCGTCACCTGCCCGAAACGCGCACGCCGGGCTGCGGATACATTGTGGACGCCGACGTATGGCAGGGCGAGCCGGACACGTATCCGGCCTTCGACGCCGAACATCTGATGATGTTTGGCATGATGCCGGCGCAGCTGCCCAAGTTCCTGTTCCTCTCCTACCCCGCCCTGAACGACGAGGTACGCGCCTGCCTGCGCCAGCACCCCGAAGTGGTGGTGATTGCGCAGAGCGACCACGCCAACCGTCTGGGCGAACTCAGGGCGCTGATTCATGAGCTTTGGGTGGAGAAGCTGGAGAACCCGGTGGTGGTGTTTGAGCACTACCACATGGACGGCCATCACTGCGAGGACTTCCAGCTGGCTGCCGCAGCCGACTGTGGTGCACTGCTCTTTGACGGACTGGCCGACGGCCTGATGCTGCTGAACCAGAACAGCCAGGTGCCCATCAGCCACGGCGTGGTGGACCAGACGGCCTTTGCCATCCTGCAGGCCACCGGCGCGCGCATTACCCGCACGGAGTACATCAGCTGCCCCGGCTGCGGCCGCACGCTCTACGATTTGCAGTCTACAGTGGCCCGCGTAAAGGCCGCCACGGCTCACCTGAAGGGTCTGAAGATTGCCGTCATGGGCTGCATTGTCAACGGCCCGGGCGAAATGGCCGACGCCGACTACGGCTATGTAGGTGCGGCACGCGGCAAAATCAGTCTGTATCGCGGCAAGGAGTGTATCGAAAAGAACATCCCCGAAGCCGAAGCCGTCGACAAACTGCTCGACCTGATTCACCGCGACGGACGCGGATAGCGCCCCCACCGAAAACATACATGTTCGTTATTACAACAATCGTCCACGGAACTTCCATTCCGTGGACAATTTTTTGATGAATTGTACACTTACCGGCGGCCCTGCAGAATTTCAATTCTTTCCCCTATATTCATGGGGAGTTATCCCGGTCAGTTTCTTGAAGACTCGCGTAAAATGCTGCGGATACTGAAATCCCAGCCCATAGGCAATCTGGCTGATGCTGTTGGTGGGCAACAACAACTGCTCCTTTGCGATACCTACAATTTTGCTCTGAATATACTCCAAAGCGGTTTTTCCGGTTTCCTTTTTAATAAGGTCGCCAAAATAATTTGCCGAAAGACAAAGCTGTCCGGCACAATATTTTACAGAAGGAAGCCCTTTATGCAAGGCATTATCGCCGCTAAAATAGTTGTCGAGCAAGGTTTCGAAACGAGTCAGAATGTCACGATTGACATCCTGACGGGTAATAAACTGCCGTTCATAGAAACGGAGACAATAGTTGAGAAGCAGTTCAATATTATTGGCAATCAGACGGCGGCTCATACGGTCGATGGCGTGCTGCAGTTCCTCCTGTATTTTTTTCAGACAGTCAATGAACACAACGCGTTCCCGTTCCGAAAGATGCAAGGCCTCATTTACTTCATAAGAAAAAAACGTATATTCCTTCATGTTGCGCCCAAGATTTGTGCCCCGGATAAAATCTGGATGAAAACAAAGCGCATATCCCTGGGGCTGGAACACTTCACCCGTGTCCTCAATGCCGATAACCTGACCCGGAGCCAGACAAACCACCGACCCTTTCTGATAGTCATATCGCTGCCGGCCGTAAATCAGGTCGCAATTTTTCTCATCCTTCAAGAATACCACATAAAAACTGAATGTATGCCGCATGTGTTGCATGGGGCGGGCTTTTGAAAGGTCAATCACACTAACCTGAGGATGCCAGGTTTCGACACCAAGCATATCGTTGTACTCCGCTACCGTTTCTATATTCAATAATTTTTCCTTCATCTCATTCAGAATTACTCCGGCAAAGGTAAGGAACATTATTGTTATTTCTGCCTGAAACGAAACAAAATCAGTGTTTTCATGAAGCTTGTCCGTGTTTTGTATCATAAGGGACAAGCCTCTGATTATGACGGAAATAAAAATCAGTAAATTGGTGAATTCTATCTGTATTTTATATAACCGTGAATCCATATCAACCCACTAACTTTGTAACATCAGACAAAAGCCGTTCATCCTATTATAATAAGAAGAAAGATGTCGGCAGCAAAAGCCGAATACATGACCATAATACAAAAAAACAATAGCCCAATGAAGAAAATGATTTTACCCGCTCTTGCCCTATTGTTCACGACAACGGGCATAACGGCACAACCAAACGATGAACTTCCAGGAGTGCCGCAGACGGAAGCATACGTTGTGACTCCCGTCGATACATCAGCCGGAGTAACGGTACGGAAAGTTTCGTTTCTTCGCAGTCATAACATTGTACTTTCAGGCAATCTCTTTTTGCCGAAGAATTTTGACAAGTCGAAGCACTATCCGGCCATTCTCTGCGTCCATCCGGCCGGAAGCGTCAAGGAACAGTCGGCAGGACTTTATGCCTACCTTCTGGCTGCAAACGGATTCGTCACACTTGCTTTTGATGCCACATACGCGGGAGAAAGTGGTGGTATTCCTCATTGGTCGGAAGCACCCTATGAACGCGTTGAAGACATCCGTTATGCCATAGACTATATGGTTACGCTATCGTTTATAGACGATCATCGCATAGGTGCACTCGGTTTGTGTGCTGGAGGCGGATATGTAATGGCCACCGCCCCTACCGACCGGCGTATTCGGGCAATAGCCGGAATAAGTGCGGCAGACATAGGAGCCGCCAATCGTGAAGGCTGGTTGCGCGGACGGAGCGTTGAAGAACAGATACAAATACTCGAAGAGGTATCGGAACAGCGTACTCGCGAAGCCCGCGGCGCGAAACTGAAAAAAGTATATATGTGTCCAGAACCGGATGAGAATACGGCACCGTCTTTTCGCGAAGGATATGAATACTATCGCACTTCACGTGCGTGGCATCCGCGAGCCGACAATTTCTATCTGTACCGCAGCCAAGCCACGAAAATGGCATTTTCTGCCATCGAAAACATCCACCTGCTAACACAACCCGTATTGCTCGTAGTCGGTGAAAAAGCAGACTCCAAATGGCAGACGAAACGTTTCTACAAGGCCCTGCCGGGAAAGAACAAAGAAATATTCACCATACCGGGATATTCTCATATAGACCTTTACGACAAACCAGGAGCCGTTAATCCGGCCATACAGAAACTGACAGCATTCTTCCAACAAAACTTGCCATAAAAAACATGAACCGTGCGAATTTATTTACATGAAAAACAATGGCATTAGCCATACTGTCCATTACCTCATATGCGCAAACACCCCAAAAAGAACAAAATATGAATACAAAAAAAATGCTTATTACCTACTTTTCACGCAAAGGCGAAAACTATGCCGTAGGTCACATTGAAAAAGGCAATACTCAGATTATTGCCGAAATGATAGCTTCGGAAACAGGTGGCGGACTTTTCCATATAGAACCAGTTAAGCCATACCCAAAAAATTACGACCAATGTACCAGTGTGGCCAGAAAGGAACTGATGGAAAAAGCCCGTCCTGAGATACAAAACGATATCCAAACAGAGGATTATGACATCATCTTCATAGGATTTCCGAACTGGTGGGGAGACATGCCCATGCCTGTATATACCTTTATTGAACGACATAACTGGACGGGCAAGACTGTCATTCCTTTCTGCACCCACGAAGGCAGTGGATTGTCTGATATAGAAGAAAAGCTGAAAAAAGCCTGCAAAGGTGCCACCGTACTGAAAGGCCTGGCCGTACACGGCACCACGGCGCAGCATCAACAGGAACAAGCCCGGCAAAATGTAAAAAACTGGTTGAACCAAATAGACTCATCACGATGAAAAAGGATGTAATGATACTTACCGGAGCCGGACAGATAGGCATGGCCATAGCCCGGCGTACAGGATATGAAATGAAAATAATTATCGGCGACAAACGTATGGAAAACGCTGCAGGCATAGCCGAAACGATGAATCAGGCGGGATTTGATACCGTTCCGGTGCAAATGGACTTATCATCCCGCCAGTCCATTTGCGAACTGATAAACACAGCACAACAATACGGAAACATTGCCATGCTGGTTAATGCCGCCGGAGTTTCACCCTCACAAGCCACGGTTGAAGAAATTCTGAAAGTAGACTTGTATGGAACAGCCATGCTGCTGGAAGAAATAGGAAAAATAATCAAGACAGGCGGAGTTGGCGTAACCATTTCCAGCCAATCCGGTCACCGGCTGCCCGCTCTTGGAGCGGAAACAGATCGGCTACTGGCTTGTACGCCCACAGAAGAACTGCTGCATCTTGAAATTCTGCAACCCAGCCATATACGTGATTCGCTTCATGCCTATCAGCTGGCCAAATACTGCAATACAAAACGCGTCATGGCTGAAGCCGTAAAATGGGGCCGCCGCGGCGCACGCATCAATTCAATATCCCCCGGAATCATTGTAACACCGCTTGCTCTTGACGAATTCAACGGACCACGCGGCAATTTCTACAAAAACATGTTTGCCCAAAGCCCTGCAGGTCGTCCCGGAACAGCTGACGAGGTAGCCAACGTAGCCGAACTTCTGATGGGAAACCGTGGAGCATTCATTACCGGATCTGATATTCTGATAGACGGTGGCGCTACGGCAGCCTACCTTTATAAAACACCGACAACGTAAGGATAAATACGACCGGAATTCTTGTTTTTCAACTGTGGAAAACGTGTAGATAACTGCCAAAAATGCGTGGAAAACGCCGTGTACAAACTGTTTTTAGTCCACCGAAAAGAGCGGTGCGGACGGAATCGGCGAAATCCACCTTTCCACGCCGTTTTTCGACATTTTCCACTGGGCTTTCCCACGTAATCCCCCGGATTTTTCAACGGCCGGCCCAAAGCCTGCAAAAAATGGCCCAAGTTTTCCACACCCTGTGCATAAGATTCCGCCGGATGGCTGACGGGGCAAGTAGGTATGCGCCCGGAAAGCATTTTTAGGAAATGTGGAAAAATTATCCCATTTCCGTGGATAACATCGTGAGGCGAAAAAGGAGGTTGCGGCCGGCCCGGCAGTTTTCCACAGTATCCACACTAATACATCATGCTCATAAGTATTTTCTTTATATTTAAAGGATTTATTCTTTATTAAAAAGAAAAAAATAGAATGATAATGAGCTGATGTGGAAAAGCCCAAGTGGAGCCGCGCAGCAGTTGCCATTTTTTTTGTACCTTTGTCGTCACACAAAAAAGAAAATAATCATGATAAATCTTGCTATCTTTGCTTCGGGTGAAGGCACCAATGCCGAAAACATTCTGCACCATCTGTGCAACAACCCGGACATGAAAGTCGTACTGCTTGTGGCCAGTAAGCCCGGCATCGGTGCCATTGCCCGTGCCGAGAAGTTTGGCGTGCCCACCTGCTGCGTGCGTCGCGCCGAGTGGGAGCAGCAGGACGAAGTGCTCGACCTGCTCCGCCGTTACGAGGTGGACGGTATCGTGCTGTCGGGATTTCTGGTGCGCGTGCCGGAATATCTGGTGGACGCCTATGCCGGTCGCATCATCAATATCCACCCTGCTCTGCTGCCCAAGCATGGCGGCAAGGGTATGTACGGCCATTACGTACATGAGGATGTGCTGCGCTGCGGCGACAAGGAGTCGGGCATTACCATCCATCTGGTCAACGGTGAGCTTGATGCCGGTGAGCCGCTCTTCCAGGCCAAGTGCCCCGTCATGCCCGACGACACGCCCGACACGTTGGCGGCCCGCGTGCATGAGTTGGAGTACAAGCACTTCCCCGACGTCATCATCAGCTGGGCTTCGTCCATTGGCAAGCGCACGGCTGAGTAAGTCTATATAAGGTTTGATGGCTGACTTTGTCAGCCTGACGGATTCTGTATTGGATGCTGTAAAGATATAAGCGTTTGGCACAGAAATGAAAAAACTGTGCACGAAAAACGGCATTTTTTCGGAAAATGCTTGCAAGTTTGGATATTAAAACTTATTTTTGCAGCCTAAAGTATATGTTTAAACCAATTTATTAATTACTAAAACATAAAAAGTTATGTCTGAAATCGAAGAGAAAGTAAAGCAAATTATCGTTGATAAACTGAGTGTTGATGAAGCAGAAGTAAAGAACGAAGCCAGCTTCGCTAACGACCTGGGTGCCGATTCTTTGGATACTGTAGAGCTCATCATGGAATTTGAGAAAGAATTCAAGATCTCTATTCCTGACGATCAGGCAGAAAAGATCGCCACTGTAGGTGACGCTATCGCTTACATCGAAGAACACGCAAAATAATTAAAGAATAAGACCGCGTAATAACTGCGAGCTTTTAAAAACAACTATATGGAATTAAAAAGAGTGGTCGTAACGGGTCTCGGCGCCCTTTCTCCCGTCGGTAACACAGCTCCCGAAACCTGGGAAGCCCTGAAGGCCGGCAAGAGCGGAGCCGCACCTATTACACATTTCGATGCTTCAAGATTCAAAACTCAGTTTGCCTGCGAAGTAAAGAACTTCAAGGCTACCGACTTCATTGACCGCAAGGAGGCCCGTAAGATGGATCTCTACGAGCAGTATGCTCTGGTGGCTGCCATGGAAGCCGTAAAGGACTCTGGCATGGATTTGGAGGCAGAAGACAAAAACCGTATAGGAGTCGTGTTGGGCGTAGGAATCGGCGGTATTCACACCTTTGAGGAAGAAGCCGGAAATTATGCTGTCAACGGTGCCGAAATGGGACCGAAGTATAATCCGTTCTTCATTCCGAAGATGATTGCCGACATTGCTTCGGGCCAGATTTCCATCCAGTACGGTTTTCATGGTCCTAACTACACCACCACTTCCGCATGTGCCTCTTCCACCAACGCCCTGGCCGACGCTTTCAATCTGATTCGTCTGGGCAAGGCCAATGTCATGGTGACCGGTGGTGCCGAAGCTGCCATTTGGCCGGCAGGTGTAGGTGGCTTTAACGCCATGCACGCTCTGTCAACCCGCAATGATGACCCCGAACACGCTTCGCGTCCGTTTAGCGCAAGTCGTGACGGCTTTGTCATGGGTGAAGGCGCTGCCTGCCTCATTCTCGAGGAGCTGGAGCATGCCAAAGCCCGCGGTGCAAAAATCTACTGCGAAGTAGCCGGTGCCGGTATGTCAGCCGATGCTCACCATATTACGGCTTCACATCCTGAAGGCCTGGGAGCTTTGCTCGTGATGCAGAATGCACTCGAAGATGCCGGTATGCGTCCGGAAGACATCGACTACATCAATGTACACGGTACGTCAACCCCTGTTGGCGACTTGTCTGAGGTAAAAGCCATCACTAAATTGTTTGGCGAACACGCCTACAAGCTTAATATCTCTTCCACCAAGTCTATGACCGGTCACCTGCTTGGTGCTGCCGGTGCCTTGGAAGCTATGGTTTGCTGTCTGGCCGTGCGCGACAACATCGTGCCGCCCACCATCAACCACGAAGAGGATGATAAGGATGAGAATATTGACTACAACTTGAACTTCACGTTTAACCATGCACAAGAGCGTACCATTAACGCCGCCCTGAGCAATACGTTCGGTTTTGGTGGACACAACGCTTGCTGCATCATGAAGAAGTACGTTGGCTAAGCCGTATTACCTTTACCGTCGTTTATGATCGTAAGAAATATTAGAAACAAAATAAAGCTCCTTTTCAGTGCTGAAAAGGAGCTTTATTCGTCTTTGAAAAAACTGACCGGTTGCTGTCCGAATCACATTGAGCTTTATCAGATTGCCCTGACCCATAAGTCGCAGAGCGTGCGGCAGAAGGGGCGCAGCCTGAACAATGAGCGACTGGAATTTCTGGGCGATGCCGTACTCGAGACGGTGGTTTCCGACATCGTCTTCCGCCATTTCCCCAAGAAGTCGGAGGGCTTTCTCACCAACCTGCGCAGCCGCATCGTGCGTCGCGAGTCGCTCAACAAGGTGGCTGAGAGCATCGGGCTCAACCAGTACATCAGCGCCAGCAACAACAGTACGTCGCACAACAGCTACCTGGGCGGCAATGCCCTCGAGGCCCTGATTGGAGCCATCTATCTGGATTTGGGTTTCCGTACCTGTCAGCATTTTGTGGTACAAAAGGTGCTGCCCGTGCTCGGTTCGCTGGAGCAGATTTCCGAGGAGGAAGTCAATTTCAAGAGCAGGCTGGTGGAGTGGTGTCAGAAGAATCACGTCAAACTGGAGTACACGCTCAAGCAGCGTGAGGGCACGGATGACAACGCGCCGCTCTTTGTCAGCAAGGTACTGCTCGAGAACAGCATGGCCGGCAGCGGTACGGGCTATTCCAAGAAGGAGGCGCATCAGAATGCCTCGAAGGAAGTGCTGGCCCTGTTGCATCGCAAACCCAAGTACGTGCAGACCATCCTGAAAAAACGCGACGAGCGCACGCCCGAGGAGCCTGCCGCCAAGAAGCAGGCCGAAACCGTGGTAGAGGCTGCGCCGCGCCGTAAGCGCAAGGGCAGGGGAGCGGCCGCCGACAAGCCGTCGGGCTCGGAAAAGGCCGCTGCGGCCGAAAAAAAGTCGGAGCGCACTGCTGACAAGCAGCCTTCGGAACGTGCCGTAAAACCGGCCGCAGGCAATCCGTTGCCCGCCGAAGTGCCCGTGCAGCCTACAGCCGTGGTCAAGACACCGAAAAAGGAGAAGAAAGTGCCGCAAACCGTCAAGCCGTCCGGCGTGCCGGCCACCAAGGAGAAGCCGGCTGTGCCGGCGGTGGTGGAGCCGAAGCCCGAACCGGCCGCCCGCAAGCCCCGACCGCACAAGGCGGAGAGCCGTCCGGCCAGCGAGGCCGAGCAGGCAGAAAACAAGCGAAAGGAGGATATTATCCGGCAAGCCGAGGAGACGGCTTTTGCGGAACATACCGATTAACACAAAGCGTGGAATCAGATTTTAGCATCTGGTTCCACGTTTTGTTTTTCTCAAAAATCAGTATCTTTGCACTGATATGGCGAAAGAAAGTTTGACGCCCATGATGAAGCAGTTTTATGAGCTGAAGGCCAAGAATCCCGATGCAGTCATGCTGTTTCGCTGTGGCGATTTTTATGAAACCTATTGTGAGGATGCCGTCACGGCATCGAAAATTCTGGGCATTACCCTGACCAAGCGTAACAACAAGGGGCAGGCTGCGGCCATCGACATGGCCGGCTTCCCGTTTCATGCCCTCGACACGTATCTGCCCAAGCTGATACGCGCCGGCCACCGTGTGGCCATCTGCGACCAGCTGGAGGACCCCAAAACCACCAACAAGCTCGTCAAGCGCGGCATTACGGAGCTGGTGACGCCGGGCGTGTCGATGAATGACAACGTGCTCAACTGCAAGGAAAACAACTTTCTGGCCGCCATCAACTTCGGGCGCAGCACGGTGGGTCTGTCGCTGCTCGACATCTCGACCGGCGAGTTTCTGGTGGCCGAAGGCGCCTCGGATTACATCGAAAAACTCCTCGCTAACTTCTCGCCCAAGGAAGTGCTCTACGAGCGCGGCAAGAAGAAAATGTTTGAGAGCTGCTTTGGCAGCAAATACTTTACGTACGAAATGGACGACTGGACCTATGCCGAGTCCACCGCCCACGAGAAACTGCTGCACCACTTTCAAGTGAAGAATCTGAAAGGCTTTGGAGTAGACCACCTCAAGAGTGCCTGCGTGTCGGCCGGCGTGATTTTGAGCTATCTGGAGCAGACGCAGCACACCCACATGCAGCACATCACGTCGCTCGCGCGCATTGACGAGGAGCGGTACGTCAGACTCGACAAGTTCACGATACGCAACCTCGAGCTGCTCACCTCGATGAACGAGGGCGGAAAGTCGCTGCTTTCGGTGATTGACGAGACGCTCACGCCCATGGGCGCCCGCATGCTCCACCGCTGGCTGCTGTTCCCGCTGCGTGACATCAAGGCCATTGAGCGGCGGCAGGATGGGGTGGAGTACTTCTTTCGCCAGCCCGACTTCCGCGCCGTGTGCGAGGATTCGCTGAGCGTAATCGGCGACTTGGAGCGCATCGTCTCCAAGGTGTCCGTAGAGCGCGCCAATCCGCGCGAGCTGCAGCAGCTGCGCATTGCCCTGGAGGCCATCGTTCCCATCAAGACGGCCTGTGAGGCCGCTGACCAGCCTACGCTCCAGCTCATCGGCAAGCGGCTCGACGGTTGCGAGGCGCTGTGCGAGCGGCTCCGCAAGGAGCTGCGCCCCGACCCGCCCATCCTGCTCAACAAGGGCGGTGTCATTGCTCCCGGCGTCAATGCCGAGCTCGACGATTTGCGCCAGATTTCGACCTCGGGCAAGGACTACCTGCTGCAAATCCAGCAGCGCGAGGTGGAGGCCACCGGTATTCCGAGCCTGAAAATCGGCTTCAACAACGTATTTGGCTACTACATTGAGGTGCGCAACACCTACAAGGACCGCGTGCCCGAGGGCTGGATACGCAAGCAGACGCTGGTCAACGCCGAGCGCTACATCACGCAGGAGCTCAAGGAGTATGAAGAGAAGATACTGGGCGCCGAGGAGCGCATTCTGGCGCTCGAAAACCGCCTCTACATGGAGCTACTGCAGGCCGCTTCGTGCTACATCGGGGCGCTGCAGGAAGACGCCCGCCTGCTGGCCGAAATAGACTGCCTGCTCTCCATGGCCAAGGTGGCCGAGCAGCACAAGTATGTGCGGCCCGTGGTGGACGATTCGCTGGTCATTGACATCAAGCAGGGGCGCCACCCCGTCATCGAGACGCTCATGCCCATTGGCGAGAGCTACGTGGCCAACGACGTGTATCTGGACAACGAGAAACAGCAGATTATCATCATCACCGGTCCCAACATGGCCGGTAAGAGCGCCCTGTTGCGCCAGACGGCCCTGATTGTGCTGCTGGCGCAGATTGGCTCATTCGTGCCGGCTGACAGCGCCCGCATCGGACTGGTGGACAAAATCTTTACGCGTGTGGGCGCCAGCGACAACATCTCGCTGGGCGAGAGTACGTTTATGGTGGAAATGAGCGAAGCGGCCAACATCATGAACAACCTGACGCCGCGCTCACTGATTCTGTTTGACGAGTTGGGGCGCGGCACGTCGACCTACGACGGCATTTCCATAGCCTGGGCCATTGTGGAGCGCATTCATGAGGATGTGCAGTCGCGGGCGCGCATGCTGTTTGCCACGCACTACCACGAGCTCAACGAAATGGCCAAGCGCTTTCCGCGCATCAAGAACTACAACGTGTCGGTGCGTGAGGTAGACGGCCGCATCGTGTTCCTGCGCAAGCTGGTGGAGGGCGGCTCGGCCCACTCGTTCGGTATTCACGTGGCCCGTCTGGCCGGTATGCCGCGCGTGGTGGTGGAGCGGGCGGACGAAATACTCAAGGACCTGGAGCGCAACAACAGCGGCAACGGCGTGGAGCGTTCCGAACTGACGCACCAAGAGCAGTCGGACGGCATGCAGCTTAACTTCTTCCAGCTGGACGACCCCGTGCTCGTGCAGATTCGCGACGAAATCAAGGGGCTCGACATCAACAACCTGACGCCTATGGAGGCTCTCAACAAGCTCAACGAGATTCAGAAGATAGTGTGCGGGCAGTAGCCTTTTCCGCTTTTTCCCGACATATATATTAAGAAATGGGCCGCCCGCATCACGAGTATGCAGGCGGCCTTCTCTCCTTTTTTTACTTATTCACACACACGTTCACCTCGCTCTGAGGGAAAAGGATATGCTACTTTTTTTCAGTGTTTTCTGATGGTTTATGTGGGGACTCCTTTAGAAGTTCCAACCTAAGCGCAGCTGCGGCTGAACGTCGAGCGAAGCAGAGGTGATGCGGTTTTTATTGTTCGGGCCTTTGACGGTTTCTTCTTTGCCATTATCACAACTGATAGTTTCGCTGCGCTTGTTGACCTTGCTTTCTACGCCCAGGCTCAGCTCAGCACCGATGTACAGGCTTTTGTACACATAGAAGTCCAAGCCCGTTACGGCTGCTACATGGAATCCTACGGCAGCGCCATCATCATTCTTTACCTTGGTCCAGTTATTGCTATCTATATAGTGCTTAGTCTTGGCAAAGTCGCGTACTACACCGAGTTCACCGCCTACGTAAGCGTCGAGTCGCTTGGCCAGGTCGAAGTGGCGCTCGTAGCCGATGTCAAACTTGAATGAACCGGTGGTAGAGTAGTTGTAGGTGTCTGTATTTCCAGATTTTTTGTCCTTGGTGACGTCAAAACCTATCTTAGCACGCAGAGCATTCTTCTCGTTGAAGAAGTAGCGGGCTTTCAGTCCGTCCATACTGAAGGTGTGGCCGTTCTGATCAAACGGGTTCATCTGAATTTCCAGGCCAAACGTACCTGCGGTCGGTTTCGTAACCTGAGCATTAGCACCTAAAGTAAGGCAAGCTATAGCTGCCAGCAATACAATACGTTTCATAATCTAATTAATTTATAGGGTTGGTATTTTTTTCATGATGTTTCGCAAATGTATGGAATGGGACTCATATAACCAAATAAACCAATCGAAAAAAACATGTTTTTCGGCCATTTTTGTTAATTTATGGGAATAAAATGCCAATTCCCGGTGTATTTCACGAATAAAATGGGGGATATGGTGTGGTTGTGTTAAATATTTTTTTCAATAAATCTTTTGCAGGGTTAAATGGTTTACGTTTCAGCCGGTTTTCTGTTGTTTTTGCCGGAGTAGGGGATACGGTATGCTGATGGAGAACCGGCCTGTTTTTTCTCCGAGCCGCGGAAAAAATTTTCCGAGCCGCCAAAAAATTTTTTCGAGCCGCGGAAAATTTTTTTCGAGCCGCCAAAGTTTTCCGCCGCGTGGGGTGGTTTGTGAATGGGCACAAAAAAATTGCGGCCGGAGCAGTGGTTGATATGCTCCGGCCGCAGTTTATATGGGTTGTATCGGAATGCGTGCCTCCGGTGTGGGGGCGGCAGGTGGGGCGTTTAGGCCTTTTTCATGATGGCTTCGGCCATCATGCGGCCCAGGGCCACGGCAGACTCTACGGCCTGCGGTCCGGCACCCTGTTTCCACTCTACGGATTGTCCGATTTGCGTCATGCGCATTTTTTCGTTGTATTTCTCGATGGTCTTTACGGCTTGTCCGCTCCACGTAAAGCCGCCGAAGCAGCCCAGTACGTGCTGGCTGACCTCACGTCCGGCCAGGCGCTTGAGCAGGTCTTCCACCACGGGGAAGAGGCCGCCGTTGTACGTCGGGCCGCCGATGGCCAGGCCACGGTAGCGGAAGATGTCGGCCAGCACGTAGCTGGGTTGTGACACCGAGAGGTTGTGTACGATAATCTTTTTCAGTCCGGCTTCGGCAGCACCGCGGGCCACGGCTTCGGCAATACGCTGCGTGTTGCCGTACATCGAGCCGTAGCAGATGACGAGGCCCTCGGCGGTTTCGCCGCTGCTCAGGCGCTGGTAGGTGGCGATGGCCTTGCCCACCTCCTCTTCCCACACGGGACCGTGGGTCGGGCAGATCATCTGGATGTCGAGGGCACCCAGTTTGGGGATGGCGCGCTGCACCATGGTGGTGAACTTGCCGAGGATGGCGGCAAAGTAGCGCTCCATTTCGGGCCAGTAGATGGAGGTGTCCATCTGGCGGTCAACGACGTGGCCGTTGAGGGCACCGAAGCAGCCGAAGGCGTCGCCCGAGAAGAGGATCTTGTCCGTCTGGTCGTAGGTCATCATGGTTTCCGGCCAGTGGAGCATGGGGGTGAGGTGGAAGCTCAGCTTGTGGTAGCCCAAATCGAGCGTGCTGCCTTCCTTGACCACCACGTCGTCGGGCTGGAGGGCGCAGTAGTAACCTTTGACCATGTCAAACGTCTTGGCGTTGCCTACCAGCTTGATGTTGGGGTAGTATTTGCGTATGAGGGGGATGGAACCGCTGTGGTCGGGCTCCATGTGGTTGATAATCAGGTAGTCAATGGGCTTGTCGCCGATGACCTCGTGAATGTGGTCGAGGAATTCGCTGAAAAATGCCACGTCCACGGTGTCCACCAGGGCTACCTTTTCGTCATTGATCAGATACGCATTGTACGATACGCCGTAGGGCAGGAACCATAGGCCTTCAAAACGATGCTTTACGCGGTCGTTTACGCCTACGTAGTGTACTTTTCCTTTTATGTTTGTCATGTTCAGTTGTTTTTTATGGAGTGTGTGCAAAGATAAGACTTTTGTCAGAAAATGCGAAGCTTTTGCGCCTCAAAGGCGGCTTCTTTTTTTACGGATGCCGGGCGGTGGAGGTGACGCAAAAAAGGCGCTTCCGGCCGTTGCGGATGAGGTTTCCGGCCGGAAGCGCCCTATGGGTTTATGAGGCAGGCCCGTCAGAGGGTCAGGCCTCGCGTTTCAGGGTCTTTCGCAGGCGGAGCACCAGGGCGACGATAAAGCCAATCAGGAGCACGGCAATGGCCGTGTAGGATACGGCTTCCGACGTAGTGACGCTCTTGGGGTGGAAGGTGAAGACCACCGTGTGCTTGCCGGCCGGCATCTTCAGGGCGCGCAGCAGGTAGTTGGCGCAACCGATTTCGGCGGGCTGGCCGTCGATGGTGGCGGTCCATTCCGGATAGAAGATTTCGGAGAAGACCACCAGACCGCCCTTGCCGGAGTTCACCTCGTAGTGTACCTCGTTGGGCAGGCGGCGTGTCATCTTCACCGTACCGGTGGAGTCGGTGGCCGTGCCCAGCAGGCTGGCGTAGCGCGATTCTACGATGGCCGTGTGGCGCAGGTCGTTCTGCTGCAGGCCCTGCATTTCGGCGTCAGCGCCCTTCACCTGTTTTACCTGGCTGACAAACCAGCCGGCACCGTAGGCGTGCGGGTTGGGCAGCGCCATGTTCTGTCCGTTCTGGGCCGGAGCAATCACGTACTTCATGTTGAGCATGTTGAGCACGTTGAGCAGGGAGTCGCAGCGTGGGTCGGCAAAGTTGCCCTGAATCTCGTAGATGTGCTTGATTTCGGGCTGCAGACAGCGGTCCACGATGTCCTGGAAGCGGCGCAGCTTGGCGGCGTGGTAGCCGCCGATGTTCTGGTGCCAGTAGCCGGCGGTGTTGTCGTTGAAGGTGTCGTGCGTCAGGTCAAGCACGCGGTAGTCCGGTGCCTTGTCGGCCAGAATCTGCACGTCGGCCGGCGTCTTCTCCACGATGGCCATGTTCTGCTGCGGCGTGGTGAAGTTGTCGTTGTTCAGGTAGCGGCGGTCAACACCCCACAGGTCAATGAGGCACACCACGGCCAGCAGGATGCACATGGCCGGTGCCTTGAGCTTGTCGATGCGGTAGAGCCAGAGGATGGCAAAGCCCACCAGAATGAAGGCCACCGAGCGCCAGGCGTCGGCCGAAAGGATGGCGTGGCGCACGCTGCCGATGGAATCCTGATAGCGGCTGATGAAGTCGGGCGGGAAGATGCTGCCCAGCTGCGTAAACATTTCCTGCTCGCCGTAGGAGAGGCAGTTGCCGAAGAACAGGCCCGGAGCCAGGGCAAACAGCAGGCTGATGCCACCCGTCAGGGCCAGTGAGATGTAAAGGTATTTGTTGTCCTTGCGCAGCACGTCCGGCTCACGGCAGATGCGGGCCAGGCCCAGCAGGGCCAGCAAAGGTATGGTCAGTTCGGCCATGACCAGTGCGGACGATACGGAGCGGAACTTGTTGTACATGGGCAGGTGGTCAATGAGGAAGTTGGTCAGGCCCGGAATGTTCTTGCCCCACGCAAAGAGGAACGAAATCAGCGTAGCCGCCAGCAGGGCCCACTTGATGGGGCCTTTGACGTAGAACAGGGACAGGATGAAGAGGAAGCAGATGAGGGCACCCACATATACGGGGCCCACCGTGCCGGGCTGATTGCCCCAGTACTGGTTGAGGCCCGGCGTGAGCTGCTCCATGCCCGGTGCGTTCTGCTGCAGCATCTGGTAGGTCTGTCCCATACACTCCTGCAGCGTGCCGAACTGTTCGTTCTGCTGGGCCTTGGCGTTGTCCAGCAGCGAGCCCGAACCGCCGCCCTTGATGTTGGGCACCATGAGCGTCCAGGTCTCCCCGATGCCGTAGCTCCACTGCGTGATGTAGTCGCGGTTGAGTCCGTTGCCGGTGGACTGGCCCTTTTCGGCAGGCAGCGGGGTGAGCTCGCTCTTGCCGCGCATGCTCTCCTGGCTGTACTGATAGGTGTGGTAAATGTTGGAGGAGTTGGCCAGCAGACCAATCAGTCCGCCCACTACGGCTGCCAGCGTGCCCTTCCAGAAGCCCGCCATGGTGTGGCGGCGGATGGCGTCAGCCAGGTAGCCGATGACGATGCAGAGCATGACAAACAGGAAGTAGTAGGTCATCTGCAGGTGGTTGGAGTAGATTTGGAAGGCCGTAAACAGGGCCGTGACGGCGCCGCCCCAAAGCAGCTTGCCGCGGTAGCACAGCACCAGACCGGCAATGGTGGGCGGAATGAAGGCCAGCGTCATGACCTTCCAGATGTGTCCCGCCGCAATGATGATGAAGAGGTACGACGAGAAGGCCCATGCAATGGCCCCGATAATGGCCAGCCAGGCCTTGATGTTGAAGGCGCGCATCAGGACGTAGAAGCCCAGCATGTAGAGGAAGGCGTAGGCCAGTACGCCCACCGTGCCCAGCGAGTAGATGCGGGTGAGCAGGCTGATGGTTTCGGTAGAGTCGTAGGTCGGCGAAATCTGGTACGTCGGCATGCCGCAGAAGAGCGAGTTGGTCCAGCGGGTACGCTCGCCCGTCTGTGCCATGTATTCCGTCTGTTCGCGGCTCAGGCCCAGTCCGCCCGTGTTGTCGTGGCCGCCCAGCACGAGGCTCTGGCTGATGGGCGTGATGAAGTAGGCCAGGCTGATGAGCAGAAACAGCACTACGGCTGCGGCATCGGGCCAATATTTTTTAAGAAAGGCATTCATTTTCATAGATTTTTGATATTAGGAAACGGCGGAGGCTCTTCCTCCCGTGGGGGAGGATGTGCCTTCCGCCGTGGATAGGTGTCAGGTTGGGCGAATTAGTAGCGGTAGTGTTCGGCTTTGTACGGACCGTCAACCGGTACGCCGATGTAGTCGGCCTGAGCCTGAGTCAGGCGGGTCAGATGCACGCCGATGCGGTCGAGGTGCAGGCGGGCCACTTCCTCGTCAAGATGCTTGGGCAAGCGGTAAACGCCTACTTCGTAGTGGTTGTTGAACAGCTCAATCTGGGCCAGGGTCTGGTTGGTGAAGGAGTTGCTCATCACGAATGAGGGGTGACCGGTGGCGCAGCCCAGGTTGACGAGGCGGCCGTCAGCCAGCAGTGTAATGCGGTGGCCGTCGGGGAAGCGGTAGCTGTCGACCTGCGGCTTGATGTTGGTGCAAACCACGTCGGGCAGCTGCTTGAGGGCTTCTACCTGGATTTCGCTGTCGAAGTGACCGATGTTGCAGACGATGGCCTGGTCGGGCATGGCCTTCATGTGCTCGGTGGTGATGACGTCAATGTTGCCCGTGGTGGTCACGAAGATGTTGCCCAGCGGAGCGGCCTCTTCCATGGTCATGACCTCGTAGCCTTCCATGGCGGCCTGCAGGGCACAGATGGGGTCAATTTCGGTCACGATGACGCGGGCACCGTAGGAGCGCATGCTCTGGGCGCAGCCCTTGCCTACCTCGCCGTAGCCGGCTACTACGCAAACCTTGCCGGCAATCATTACGTCGGTGGCGCGCTTGATGCCGTCGGCCAGCGATTCGCGGCAGCCGTAGAGGTTGTCAAACTTGGACTTCGTAACGGAGTCGTTGACGTTGAAGGCCGGGAAGAGCAGTTCGCCGCGCTCCATCATCTGGTACAGGCGGTGTACGCCGGTGGTGGTCTCCTCGCTCACGCCCTTGATGCCGGCAGCCATTTTGGCCCACATGCCGGGGCGGGCTTCCAGCGTCTGCTTGAGGATGCGCTTGAGGGCAGCCTCGTCACCGCTGGTGGAGGGGGTGTCGAGAATGGACGGGTCCTTTTCGGCAGCCACACCCATGTGAATCATCAGGGTAGCGTCGCCGCCGTCGTCCACAATCATGTTGGGCATCTGGCCGTCGGCAAAGTTCATGGCCTGCAGCGTGCACCACCAGTAGTCGTCGAGGGCTTCGCCCTTCCAGGCATATACGCCCACGCCGTCCTGGGCAATGGCAGCGGCAGCGTGGTCCTGCGTGGAGTAGATGTTGCAGGAGCACCAGCGTACCTCGGCACCCAGGTCGAGGAGGGTTTCGATGAGCACGGCCGTCTGGATGGTCATGTGCAGTGAGCCCATCACGCGTGCACCCTTCAGGGGCTTCTGGCCGGCGTATTTTTCGCGCAGGGCCATGAGGCCTGGCATTTCGTGTTCGGCAATTTCAATTTCCTTGCGGCCGAAGTCGGCCAGTCCCATGTCCGCTACCTTGTGGGGCAACGTGCTGAAAAGTTCTTTTTCCATGTGTTGTGTTCTATGTTTTGAATTGATTTTTCTGACTGAAATTCAGGCGTGACGGACGCACGTGCAAAGATACGAAATTATCAGCAGCCTGCAAGCGTGCGGTTTGCATTATGACGCGGTGCCGCACCAAAAAATCAGCCGGCCCCCTGCCGGCGTGGCAAAGATGCTTAATCGGGTGATAATGTGAGGATTGAAATGTCCGGTTTTTCACAATTAATTTGTAACTTCGCTCACAAAGTTTCAGACCCTTTTTGGATATGGAGAAATTCAAGTATTCCGGTATACGGCTTTTCAAGGTGATGGTTATTCTGGTGGCGGTTCTGGTGGTCGTCATCAGCCTGCCGCGTGAAAACAAGTTCGGCTACGAGTACGAGATGGGGCGTCCGTGGAAGTACGGGCAGCTCATTGCCTCCTACGACTTTCCGATTTACAAGCCCGATGCTCAGCTCAAGCGCGAGCGCGACAGCGTGCGTAAACTCATGCAGCCCTATTTTTCGGCCAATCTGGCTACTGAGAGCCACGCCATCAAGTCGCTGCGCAGTGACTACACGTCGGGGCGCCTCAAGGGCGTGCCCTACGACTATGTGATGCATCTGGTGGAAATGCTCCACCGTATCTACGGCCAGGGCATCATGAGCGGCGACCAGCTCAACCAGTTGGGCGACAGCGGTATTGACCGCGTGCACGTGGTGGTGGGGCAGGAGTCGTCTACGCAGGAGGTGGCGTCGGTGTTCTCGCCCCGCACGGCCTACGAGTACGTGCTGCAGGCCGATACGCTCCACTTTTCGCGCGAAATCATGCGCCGCACCAACATCAACAACTACCTCGAGCCCAACCTTATTCTCGACACGGCCAAGACGCTGGCGCAGCGTGAGGATCTGCTGGGGACCATTTCGCCCGCCAGCGGCATGGTGCAGACGGGACAGAAAATCATTGACCGCGGCGAAATTGTCAATCAGCATTCCTACAACATTCTCCAGTCGCTCGAAAAGGAAAGTCAGCGCCGCGCTTCGCCAAGCCGCCAGCAGTGGATGGTGCTGGCCGGGCAGATGGTGGCCGTCGTCATGCTCTTTACGCTGTTCCTGATTTATCTGAACGTGTTCCGGCGCGACTATTATAATTCCGTTAACAGCATTTCGCTGCTCTTTACGTTTATCGCCGTTTTTCCGGCCGTGACGGGGCTGATGGTGTCGCACAATTTTTTCAGCGTCTATCTGGTGCCCTATGCCCTCGTGCCGATATTCGTGAGGGTGTTCATGGATTCGCGTACGGCCTTCGTGACGATGGTCATTACCACGCTGCTCTCTTCGCTGGCCCTGCACAACCCCTACGAGTTCATCCTGATTCAGATTGTCTCGGGGCAGGCCGCCATCTTCTCGCTGCACGAGGTGACCAAGCGCTCGCAGCTGCTGCGCGTGGCTGTTGTTGCCTGTGGCGTGGCCCTGGTGTTCTCACTGGCCTACGACTTGGCGCAGGGGCTCAACCTGAAACAGCTGGATACGCACTACTACACCTACCTCGTGGTCAACGGCATCATGCTCCTGTTTGCTTATCCGCTGATGTACGTGGTGGAGCGCATGTTCGGGTTCACCTCGAGCATTACGCTCATTGAGCTGAGCGACACCAACAACGGCCTGTTGCAACGCATGTCGAAGGAGGCGCAGGGCACCTTCAACCACTCCATGCAGGTGGCCAATCTGGCGGCTGAGGTGGCCAGCAAAATCGGCGCCAAGACGCAGCTGGTGCGCACGGGTGCCCTCTATCACGACATCGGAAAAATGAAAAGGCCCACTTTTTTCACCGAAAACCAGAACGGTGTCAATCCGCACAATAACATGCCGGAGGAGCAGTCGGCCCAGATTATCATAGATCACGTCATTGACGGCTTGCGCATGGCGGAAAAGGAGCATTTGCCGCGCGTCATCCGTGACTTCATCTGCACCCACCACGGTACGGGCAAGGTGAAGTTCTTCTACATCCAGTATTGTAACAAGCACCCCGGCGAAACGGTGGACGAGCGCCTGTTTACCTATCCCGGTCCCAACCCGTTTACGCGTGAGCAGGCCATACTGATGATGGCTGATGCCGTGGAGGCTACCTCACGCAGCCTGAAAAACGTGACTGAGGAGAGCCTGCGCGAAATGGTGGACCGCATTGTGGACGGCATGGTGCGTGATGGCAACTTCAAGAAATGCCCCATTACCTTCCGCGACATCGACACGGCCAAGGACGTGTTTGTGGAGAGCCTGAAAACCATTTATCACACCCGCATTTCGTATCCTGAGCTCAAGACGCCGCAAATACCGCGTCAGACCCGTCACAACATATTCGACACCGGCTTCTTCTCGACTCACGATTAGGGGGGCCTGCCAAAGGGAAGAAAAATTCGGCGGCTCGGAAAAAATCTTTCGCGGCTCGGAAAAATTTTTTCGCGGCTCGGAAAATTTTTTTGGCGGCTCGGAAAAAAATTAAGGCCGGACCCTGTCCTGTACAGACAAGGTCCGGCCTCTTTTTGTCTCTGTGGCTTCAGATTGGGCTGGCCACAGGAGTGAGGGGGACTGCATGCGGAGTTCTGCGTCAGCGGCCCACCCGGTATTGGCATTTTGAATTCAGAAAATCCTTTCCGCCGTGGCTGGCCTTCAGTACAAACGGCTCGCTGCCCATGCAGACGGATATCCGGGTGGATACGCCCCTTTGGTCGTCGCTGCCGTAGCCTGAGGCATACAGGTCGGCTATGAAGCCGCTCCTGACGGGGCCTACCGTGACAAAAAGGTAGTCGGCGTCCGGATTCTTGACGGTTTGGGACTTGCCTTCGGCCGTGGTGTACCTGATTTGGAGTCCGCCCGCATTCGGCAGTTCCCGATGCGCTTCATAGCGAACGTAGTAGGTGGGTTCGTTCTCTTTTTCGCAGGACGCAAGGGCCAGCGACAGTAGCAGCAGGGTAAAAGCGATGATTGGCTTGAGCATGTTGTTTCTTTTTTTTGAGTAAATAAGGACCCGCCAACCGGCACAGGCCAATCGGCAGGGTCCTTACATTAGTATAGGAGGGAAAGAAAATGAGCTATTTTACGGTTACCGTCTTCTTGTCGTAGTAGGTTACCAGAATTTCGCCCTTGGCGGAACCGTCATTCTGCTGGGTGGTCAGTTTGCGGCAGCGGCGCAGGGTGAGCTCGTAGGTGCCGGCCGGTACGTTGCTGAACACGAAGCCGTTCATGTTGGCGTTGGCTGAGCCGTAGTAGAGCACGTGACCCTCTTTCTTGCTGGTGTTGTTGAGGCTCACTTCCAGCATTTCGTCAGTGGCCAGGGCATCGCCTACCCATTTTACGTCCTTGTCGTTGCTGATTTCCTTGAGGTCGGTGGGGATGTGGATGGGCTTGATGTCCTTTTTGTAGGCGTAGTTGACGAGCACCTTGGTGGCCTTGCGGTAGAATACGAACGATACGGTCGTGTCGTTGTTCAGCTTCTGGAAGTAGCTGTAGTCGAGGCGGGCGTTGTTGTCCATGTAGTGATACTCCATGTTTTTCTGGTTGGCCTTGATGCCCTGGCTGCCGGTGAGCTTGATTTCCTTGATGGCTACGTCCTTTTCTTTAGAGAAGCGTGCGTAGGCCAGGGTGGGGTGGGCGTCGGAGAAGCACACCATGTATCTTTGGAAAATGGAGACATTATCGGGCAGGTCGGCTGAGTCTTCCTCCGTGCACGAGCTTACGGATACGCTCATGCCCAGCGCGAGCATGGCGAGTAAGGCGAATTTCAACTTGTTGATTGCGTTCAGAACCATTGCTTTTGTTTTCATAACTTTACTTTTGTTTTTTTGATTGGTGAGTTGAATAATTGTTTCGGCTGCAAAATTAGGCAGGAAAGGCTGAAAACGGAAGTCTGACCGATGTACAACGCGGATTGTTATACTACTGATAATGAGTTGTTTATGTAAACAGATGATGTACATCGCATCAAAATGGCCGTTTTTGCCTTGTTTTTTGTGCAGATTTTGTAGGGGCGTGAGGCAGAAAAAACAGCGGCCACCGGGCGGAGGGGATTCCGCGTGCCGGTGGCCGGGGCATAGGATTTTTTGGGGGGCTTACCGAAACCGGTAGCTGAGCGACACGTTCCAGCTGCGGTGTTGCAGGCGGGAGTCGTAGGTGGACGACAGGTGGGTCAGTCCCAGCTGGTAGGTGGCTTCCAGTCCGAAGTGCCGGTAAGCCACTTCCAGTCCGGTCAGGATTCCGCTGTCAAAGCGGTTGAGTGGTCGGTAGTCGGCCGGCACGGGCGTGTGCCTGAACAGGTCGGCGGCGGCACCAAAGGGTTGCCCGTGGGCGTCGGCACCTTCCACCCATCCGTCGGCCTTCAGTCCCAGGGCCGCATAGCCGCCCACTTTGGGCGTCAGCGTGAGGTGGGGCATCGGGCAGATGCGGTAGCCCACGGTCAGGTGCAGTTGCAGGTAGTCCATCCGGTCAACGCGGAAATGGAGCCCGTTGGTGGGCATGGGACCTTTGAGCGAGCCGCGCATCCAGCGGTATTGCAATCCCGTTTCCAGCGTCAGGCGGCACGGAAAGGTGACGTCGGCTGTGGCCCCTACGATAAACCCTTCAAAAGGGCCGGCCGACAGTTTTTGGGTGGTGATGTGGTCGTGCAGGTAACCCGCCTGCAGTCCGAAGCCCCAGTGCTGGGCACCCGCCGGCAGGGCCAGCGCGGCTCCCGCCAGACAGAACAACAAGTTTTTGGCTTTCATTTTCATGATGCTTTTGCTTTAAAAAGTTTACGGCACAAAATTAGGCATTGCCGTGTTCAGGCAAAAGCTGTGGCGATGTACAATGGGTCGGCGTATGCGGCTGACAGAAAGCGTTTTGTGAATTTCGGTGATGTACAACAGGGCCTGAGGCGGGGTCAGAAGTCGGCCAGAAATTCGTCGAAGCTGCAGCCCGTGATGCACATTTTCTCCTTCAGGCGCATCTTGCGGCGCGAAATGCTGCCCTTGGCAATGTGGTAGATTTCGGCCAGCTGCGCCAGCGGCAGGTTCATTTTGACCAGGCAGCAAAAGCGCACGTCGTCGTCGGTGAGCTGCGGGCAGTGCTGGCGCAGGCGTTCGGAAAAGTGGTTGAAGCAGGCGTCGGCGTTCTTGATGACAATGTCCCAGTCGTCGTCGGTCAGGTGCAGGGCGCCCTGGCTGTTCTGGCGGCGCATCAGCACCGGCAGGGTAATCTGGTTGAGCTGTTTGTAGTAGTCCAGGCTTTGGCGGAGCTGCTCAATTTGCTGTTGGCGCAGCTCCTCCTCCTGTCGGGCTACGGCAATTTCGGCCTCCTTGCGGCGCAGGCTCTCCTCCATGGTCTGGCAGCGCTGGCCGTGGAGCTGCTCGGTGAGGCGCAGTTTTTTGACGCGGGCGCGGTAAAGGAGGAGCAGCAGCAGGGCCAGCAGCACCACGGTGCTGGCCAGCAGGCGGTAGAACTGTACCTTGTTGCGCGCCTCGTTGCGCTCGGCCAGGTTGGCGCGCTCGCGTTGCATCTTGTATTCGCGCAGGGCGTGTATGCGCTCGGCCACCAGGGTCGAGATGTCGTTGCGCAGCGTGTCGCGCACGGCCACGTAGCGCAGCAGGTAGGTCTGTGTGGCTTCCGGGCACTGCAGGCGCTGGTACATGGTGTAGAGGGCGCGGTAGGCATCGGCCCGCAGGTTCAGGTTGACGGCATACAGGTTTGGTCCGATGCAGGCCAGGGCCGAGTCGGGATGGTTGGTGCGGGCGTAGGCCAGGCCGGCCAGCACGGTGGCTTCACGGCGCTGGGCTTCGTCGGCGCTGTAGCGGTGGGCCTGACGGGCGTAGAGCAGGGTGGAGTCGGGCTGGTTCTGCTGCAGACGCAGTGTGCCTACGTGCAGCAGGCAGTCGGCCGTGCTGTGGCGCGCGGCGGGCGTGTGGCGGGAGGCAGTTTCGGTGGCTACGGCCTTGAAGTAGCGGCAGGCTGCATTGGTGTCCCGTTTCAGCAGGCTGAGCTGGGCTTTTTCGTGCAGATAGTCGCCGCGGCAGTCGGGCTGATGCAGTGAGGGGAGCATTTGGGCTGCCTGCGTGAGGCAGCGGGTGGCCTCGCCAACCAGTTTTTCGGTGCGGCCTATTTTGGCCTGTGCCAGATGGATGCGGAAGCGCAGCAGCCCTGTGTCCGGACAGAGTTCAAGGGCTTTGAGGTAGGCATCAGAGGCTCGCAGCATGTAGTAGTGACGGCGCAGCAGCTCGCCCTGCAGGTAGTAGGCCTGCGCCAGCAGCGAGTCGGGGCCGTGCTGGGTGTAGTAGCGTATGGGCAGGGCCAGTAGGGTGTCGTTGTCGGGTAGTGAGTCGGCCAGCCAGAGGGCTTGTGCGTGAGCCAGCTGTTGGCGGGCCTGGCGGGATTCGGAACGGTGGGTGTGCTGGCAGGATGTGGGCAGCATCAGCAGCAGGCACAGAGCTGACACAAGGAAGTATTGACGGGGCATAATATTGGGGCGCAATGTGGGGTAAGTAATGTGAGGTTCGGAGTGTTTATTTGGGAAAATCAGGTTGTCGGGTAGCCGTGTTACGTAAGGACTTGTCCGGGTGGTAGCGCCGCGTGGCCGTCCATCCGTCGGGGGAATGGTCTGGTGCGCGGAGCCTGGTTCAGGCCCGAGCCTTTTGGTGCACGAACAGCCCCGAGTTGTAAAGGTAGGCATTTCGGTCCGAATCTGCGCGCTTTGGGGCAGAATATTTTTTGCGGAATGGCAGCGGGGCGGTATTGTACGGCCATTGTCCGGACTTGTGATGGGGCCGGACGTAACGCCGGGAGCTGAGGCCGCGTGGCCGTAACCATACCTAAAAAGTGAGCACGCAGGCGCCGGAATGGCGGGTGCGTGCTCACGGAACTTGTATGAATGAGTGTGCAAATGTGACGAAGTCGGTACATAATTTTGAGGCTATGTACTTGCCCCCGTCACGGAATATTGCCGAATTTATTTTTTGCCTTGTGCGGCGGCAGCATTGGCAGCGGCGTTGGCAGCCGTACCGCCTACGCGGCTCATTACCTTGTTGGTGATGTCTTCGCTCAGGGCTGTGTTGATGAAGATGCCGTTGGGCTGTGCAGAGCTCTGGTCAAGGACGTAGGTGTAGCCACCTTCCTTGGCAATGGCGTTTACGGCGTCAACAATCTTCTTGATCAGCGGCTCCATCTTTTCGGCCTGAGCCTTTTTGAAGGCGGCGTCGTTGTCCTGGGTAGCCTGCTGATAGCGTTGGTACATATCATTGAGCTCCTGCTCCTTGCGGGCGCGCATGTTCTCGGGCAGAGAGTCGGCCTGCTGGCGGTATGCTTCGGTCTTCTTGGTGATTTCTTCCTGAAGGGTCTTGAGTTCGTTGGAGTAGCGCTGACCCAGTGCTTCAAGTGAAGATTGTGCGGTTTTGAATTCCGGAAGCGACTGCATGACTTTAGGATAGTCAAAGTGTGCAACCTTTTGTGCCATCATGGCCATCGGGGCGAAGAGCAATATCGCCAAAAGAATTTTTTTCATCATTTTTTTATAGTGTCTGTTATTTGTTTGATTCTAAGCGCAAAAATAGTGATTTTAATTGGAATAGCCGAGTTTTGAAAGCACTTCGTTACTGATGTCAGCCGTAGGCGAGGCAAAAATGATGGATGTGTCACTGGCGCGGTCGAGCACGAGCGAGATACCTTTGGCCTGTGCAATCTGTTTGACAGCGTTGTAGATTTCGTCCTGAATGGGCTGGATGAGGCTGCTGCGCTTCTTGTAGAGTTCGCCTTCGGGCGCAAAGTATTTCTTTTTCAGTTCAGCGGCTTCCTTCTCCTTGTCTACAATAGCCTGCTCGCGTTCCTTTTTCTGTTCGGCCGAGAGGAATACCACCTCGTTCTGGTAGTTCTTGTAGAGGGTTTTGGCCTCGTTGTCGAGGGCTTCCACTTCGGCCTGCCATTTCTTGGAGGTTTGGTTCAGCTGTTCGTTGGCGCGTTCGTAAGCGGGTATGTTGCTGAGAATGTATTCCATGTCAACCAGTGCATACTTCTGTGCCTGGGCACCCGTAAAGCTCAGGCCTACCAAGGCGACAATAATCAAAAGTTTCTTAATCATGGTAATGTGATAGCTAAAGGGTTAAACAAAATTTTTTCTGTCTTTTCTATGTGGCGTGCGCCAGGCCGGGGCCTGCGCAGGGTTAGAATTCCTGTCCGATGATGAAGTGGAACTGGCTGCCGCCAATCTTCTGCGTACCGGAATATTTCTGGAAACCGTAGGCCCAGTCCACACCGAGCAGTCCGACCATAGGCAGCTGGATACGCACGCCGAAACCGGCAGAGCGCTTCATGTCGAGCGGATTGAAGTCGCGGATGCTGTACCATGCGTTACCGCCTTCGAGGAAGGCCAGGGCGTAGATGCTGGTGGAGGTCTCGAGCATGAGCGGGTAGCGGAGTTCGAGGGTCATGCGGCTGTAGGAGTAGCCGTTGTTGGCGATTGAACCGTTTTCATAACCGCGCAGACCGATGGTCTCGGTGGCATAGCCTGTGGTGTAGCCTGACATACCGTCACCACCCACGTAGTAGGTTTCGAAAGGCGATTTCTTGTAGCGGTTGTAGGAGCCCAGAATACCGAACTCAAAGCGCGTCATCAGCACGGGGCACTTGTACTTGCTGCCCAGTGCGGTGAAGTTGCGGAATTTAAAGCGCCATTTGTTGTACTCAATCCAGCGGTATTTTTCCTGCGCTTCGCGTTGATAGGTAGCGCTGTTGTAGTTGTTGGCCAGGTTCTTGTAGTCGCGGCCGTCCCAGAGCGAGTAGGGAGGAGTGGCGCTGACGGAGAACAGGAATTCGGAGCCATAGTGCGGATAGAACTGCTGGTCGGTTGAGTTGCGGCTCAGGGTAAAGGAGATGTTGAAGTTGTTGCAGTTACCGTCTGAAATCAGGAAGTAGTTCCAGTTCTTCAGCATATAGCGGGTGTAGTTGGCTTCGACCATGAAGGAGAAGAGGTCGTCCGGCCAGCTCAGGCGCTTACCGAAGCCCAGCGATACGGAGAACATCTTGACGAACTGGTCGGGGTCGTAGAAGTTGTATCCGTTGTCGTAGATGCTGGAACTTCCGAGTCCGTAGAGGTAGTTATAGTACGAGTTGTAGTAATTCTTGGAGTAGTAGTCGGAGTTTACGCCGGTCTGCTTGGAGTAGGAGATGGCGGCGGAGAACTGGTTAGGCTTTTTGCCTCCGAACCACGGGTCAAGGAAAGAGAGCGAGTAGGCCTGGTAGTACGTACCGTTGGTCTGGCCACTGATGGAGAGGGTCTGGCCGTCACCCTGCGGGATGAAGCCGGCGCGCTTGCGGCCCTTGCCGAAGAGGTTCTGCATGGAGAAGTTGTTGAAGCGCAGTCCCACGCGGCCTACCACACCCGTCTGGCCCCAACCGAAGCTCAGCTCTACCTGGTCGCTGGCTTTGGGCACGAGGTTGTAGATGACGTCTACGGTACCGCTCTCCATGTTGGGCTGTACGTCAGGCACGGCCTTTTCCGGGTCGAAGTGGCCCAGGTTGGAGATTTCGCGGAATGAACGCATGATGGCGTCGCGCGTAAACAGGTCGCCCGGCTTGGTGTGGAGCTCACGGCGGATGACGTTCTCGTACACGCGGTCATTACCTTTGATAATGACGCGGTTGAGCGTGGCCTGCGTACCCTCGCTGATGCGCATTTCCAGGTCGATGGAGTCACCCGAGACTTCCGTTTCCACGGGGTCAAGCTGGTAGAACACGTAACCGTTGTTGTAGTATTGGTTACCGATGGAGTTTTCGTCGTCGCGCAGGCGCTTGTTCATGAGCGTCTGGTTATAGACGTCGCCTTTCTTCATGCCCAGGGCGCGGTTGAGCGACTCGGTGGTATAGATGGTATTGCCCACCCATGTGATGTTGCGGATGTAGTATTTGTCACCGCGGTAGAAGTCGAGGTAAATGTCCACGTGCTTGTCGTCGATATTCACTACGCTGTCTTTCTTGAGCAAGGCGTCGCGATAACCCCACTCGTTGAGTTTGTCGAGCATGTAGCCCTTGTCCTCTTCGTATTTGTCGACGAGGAATTTTTTCGATTTGAAGAGAGTGCGGATATTGAATTTTTTTTCAAAAGTTTTTTTGGCTGCCAGCTTGATAGCCTTAGCCTGTTTTTCGTCCACACCGGTGATGTAGATGCGATGTACCTTGGTTTTTTCCTTCTTGTCGATATTGATGTCTACAATAACCTGGTTTTCACCGGCTACGTCGTCGGTCTGGATGATTTCTATTTCGGCATCCTTGAAGCCTTTGCCTTCGTAATAGCGCTTAATGATGATTTTGGCGCGGTCCAGCATGTCAGGCGTAATCTGGCTGCCATTCTTGATGCCCAGCTGGGCTTCAATGTCTTCGCGTTCCGACTTCTTGACACCATTGTAGCGGATTTGTGAGATGCGGGGGCGTGAGGTCAGCTTGATTTTCAGGTAAATCTTGTTGCCTACGATGCTGTCCGCCTCGATTTTCACGTCAGAGTAGAGGCCCTGTTTCCAGTAGCGGCGAATGGCGTCGCTGATTTCCGGTCCCGGTACTTCGATGGTCTGTCCCACGTTCAGCTCGGAACTGTTCAGAAGCATTTCGCGGTCAAATTCGTCGGCACCCTCTACGTGGATTCCGCCGATGATGTAGCTGGGATGGTCGGCCGTATAGGTGATTTCGGGGTCTACTTGTACGGAGTCTTTCTGGGCTTGTGCAGACAGCGTTGCACACATCAGCAGCGTGCCTGTAATCAGCTTGGTTGTCGGAAGATATTTCATTATTTGTTATTGTTCGGAAAATAGAGAATTGGTGTGAGCGGTTTTTTAAGCCTTAATTTCATTTTCAATTTGTTCGCCGGTCTTACCAAAACGTCGTTGTCGGTGCTGATATTGTGCGATGGCCTCTCTAAAATCGGCTTCGTCGAAATCGGGCCAGAAGGTATCGCAGAAATACAGTTCGGTGTAGGCACACTGCCAAAGCAGGTAATTGCTCAGGCGCAGTTCGCCGCCGGTGCGGATGAGCAGCTCGGGGTCGGGCATGAAGCGCGTTTCGAGGTATTGCGATACGGTGTCCTCGCTGATGGCTTCCTGCCGGAGCCGGCCGGCTGCTACGTCGGCCGCAATGCGCTGTGCGGCCTGCGTGATTTCCCAGCGCGACGAGTAACTCAGGGCCACCACCATGGTCATTTTGGTGTTGCCCTTGGTGTTTTCCTCGCACTGCGCCAGGCGATTTCTGACGGCTTCGGGCAGGCGGTTGCGGTCGCCAATTACCCGGAAGCGTACGTTGTTCTTCATAAAGATTTCCTCCTCGAGCGAGTCGAGGATGAGCGCCATGAGGGTAGCCACTTCGTCGGAGGGGCGATTCCAGTTTTCCGTTGAAAAGGTGTAGAGGGTCAGGTATTGCACGCCCAGGCGGGTGGCTTCCTCCGTAATGCGTTTCACGGTTTCAACGCCTTGCTGGTGTCCGGCGCTGCGGGGCAGGCCTTTAGCCTTGGCCCACCGTCCGTTGCCATCCATGATGATGGCGATATGGGTGGGGATGCGTTGCATGTTTAACTGCGCTGTTGCATTCATGGTGCTTGTTCTGTTTGGTTCAGTCGCGATTGCATTCCGGGCACTTGGGCGAGAAGCTGTAGGTCAGTGTCAGCATAAGCGTGCTGTAGTGGTCCTTGTTCTTGAAGCCCGAGGTCGGCACCTGCGTGGGAGCCTCCAGACCGTCGAGCTTGTCGCTCAGCGTAAAGTGCATTTGCCAGTCGAGACCGAGATTGAGTCGTTCTTTGAGTTTGTATTTTACGCCCACGCCCACAGGCAGGTTCAGGCTGAAGGCCTTGGCGGTGCCGTAGCTCAGGCCGAAGCCCAGCTGGATATAGGGCGTGATGCGACTGTAGCCCTGATAGCCGCGATGGTAGCCGTAGGGCCAGAAGTTGAGTTCGTAGGTGCCGCCCAAATCCACCACGCCGCCGCTGAAGCGGTAGTCAAGCGGAGCGGTAGAGCTCGAAGGGTCGGGGTAGAACTCCTGCGGGTTTTTCGTATCGCCGCTCAGGCCCGTGTAGGTGAGCGACGTCTTGATGGCCATGCGTGGATTGAGCACGAAGCGCAGTATGGCGCCACCGCTGCCGCGCGCATTGCCAAACAGTTTGCTGTTGAGGTCGGTCAGTCCGAAGCCCAGACCGCCGGCTGCGCCTATTTCCATGCGGTATTCCACCTCCTCTTGCGCTTGGGTAGCGAGGGGTGCGAGGCCCGTCAGCACGACGAGCAGCATACTGATGGCAAGGCGGCGTTTCATGGAACTTGGCGGTTTAGTGTGTGGTGCGCGTAAAGCTGGTCTGGTTTTCGGTCCAGCCCAGACGGTTGAGGCGTCCGCGCCAAATCTGTCCGCTGCCGCCGCAGAACATCCACACAAAATTGTCAGGCGTGCAGAGCAGGGCTACCTGTCCGCTGGCCTGTGCGTTTTCGGGGCCTACGTATTCATTACCGCTCTGCCACGTACGGCCGTTGTCGGCACTGGTGTACACGTCCGACAGCTTGCCCTGCGGGGTGAAGCCTATGGTCAGGATGCGGCTGTCATAGGGTATGGCCTGCAACCCGTTGAGGTAGGGCATGGGATTGGCGTTCTCGTTGGTGCGCGGCATGTAGGTCCAGGGATACGACAGGTTGTGCTGTGTGTCTATCTGTTTGTACCACACTACGGCCGAGTCGCCGCTGTGGCCCATGACGGTCAGGTTAATGAAATTGTTATACAAGCGTGAGTCCAGTTGAACGGCTGTCGCTTCGTTGGTTGGTAGGCTGCCGTCGGTGTCGCGCTGTTCCTGTGTCCAGCTGATGCCGTCGGTTGAACTGACAAATTCGCCACTCGCAATGGCGTAGAAACGGTCATCCACGTAGGCCAGCAGGTGGCTCAGGGGCTGTGTGTTGCCCACGGCGGTCCAGCTGATACCGTCGGTCGAGCCCATCAGACGGGTGCCGTCGAGGGCGTAAAAGCGGTTATCCGCGGTGGTTAGCAGTGAGCGCGGTCTGAAGTGTTCCGTACCCGTCAGGGCGGTGGTGGTCCAACTCTCGCCGTCAGCCGAGTGCATGGCACAGGCCTGGCCGTCGGTGGTGCGGATGCCGAATACCCAGTACTGTCCGGCGGCATACACGGCCCGGGTGGAATCCATGGCCGCCAGGTCAAATTCGTTTCCTTGGGTACGCCAGGAGAAGAGATCGCCGTCTTCCTGATGCACATTGACCGACATGGTGTATTCCTTTTTGTTCAAGCCGTCGTAGCCGTACACTACGATGGTGCGTGGCTGGGTGAAGTCAATGCTGTCGGGGCTTGAGGAAGAAGAGATGGAAAAGGCCGAATCCTGGCCTGATGCGGTGCGCATGGCCAGCACGCCTTCGCAGTCAAAGTTGCTCAGTACGATGTGCTGCTGGTCGGTGCCGTAGGGCAGCGAATCGCCGTTGTATATCAGACCGTTAATCTGGTCGATGTACATCGGGTAGTACGAGCCGCTGATGCTGACGGTGTAGGTGCTGTCGCTGCCGTCCTGGGCTTTAACGTGCTTCACGCATTTCTGTGAGCCCAGCGTCACGTTGGTAACGGCACAATAGCCTGTGGCTTCAGTAGTAGTGTTGTCTGTCGAGCACGAAGCGATGGCCAATAATACAAAAAGTGGGGCCAGCACTTTGCCGACGTGGTGCTTGCAGTCCATAAAATTATTCAATGTATATATACGGGGACAAAATTAGTGACAATTTCTCAAATATCGTAACAGGGCGTGTGTTATTTAGCGTTTTTTGTGGAAACGGCGGTAACGGCCTGCCGTTTCCGGCCGCTCAGGGCTGCGTAATGACCTGGCACACACGGTCCTGGAAGTTGCGGCCCGTGGAGTGGTAGCGCAGTCCCTGATTCATGATGGCAAAGCACAGCATGTGACCGTTGGGCGCCGTGGCGTAGCCGGCCAGGGTGCTTACGCCCTCCACGGTACCCGTCTTGGCATGCACGTTGTTGCGTGCCGAGCTGTTGCGCATGCGTGAGCGCAGTGTGCCGTCGCGTCCGGCAATGGGCAGGGCGGGGTAGAGGTGGAGGTAGATGTTGTTGCGCTGCCAGGCGTAGCGCAGGGCCTGCACCAGCAGCTGCGGCGTCACGTAGTTGTAGAGCGAGAGGCCGCTGCCGTCGGCTATCTGGTAGTGGCGCGGGTTGAGACCCAGCTCACTGATAAAGCGGCTGACGCAGTCGGCCGAATACTTCCACGAGGCATAATTTACGTGCGACTGCGCTCCCAGCTGATAGAACACGGATTCGGCGTACAGGTTGTCGCTCTGCTTGAGCATGCGCATGAGTATCTGGTCAATGGTGTGGAAACGGTTGGCCACGAAGCGCGCGTCGCCCGGCAGGCGGCGCAGCGGGCCTATTTCGCCGCTCACCTTCAGGCCGCTCTCGGCCAGGGCTTTGGTCAGGTGGGGCAGAAAGGTGTCGCGCCCGTTGAAGAGCAGGGGTGTCAGGCGTATGGTCTCGTCGTCCCAGCACCAGCCGGAGCCTTTTGAGGCCGTGTCCTTCATCGATACGTCCAGATAGACGTTGCCGCTGATGCTGTCAATGTTCAGGTCGTGCAGCGCCTCACACAGGGCGTGCAGGTCGTCATGCCCGAAGCGGGGGTCGAAGCCGCCTACAATGTAGATGTCGCCGTTCAGACAGTGGCGGTTGTCGTCAATCTGTCCGCGGTAGTACAGTTTGGTTTCAAAGCGGTAGGAGCCGCCGAGCTGCGAGAGGGCAGTGATGGCGGTGAGCACCTTTTCGCACGAGGCAGGGCGCAGCAGCTGCCGTTCGCCGTGGCTGAAGAGCACGGAGTCGGCGGTCAGGTCGTACACGCACAGCCCCAGCTGTGTACGCTCAAAAATGGGGTTACTGATGAGATGTGCCAAGCGGTCCTGCACGGTGTGGCTCCACGCGGTGTCCGTGGTGTCGGCCGGGCGGATGCTGTCGGTGTTGGTTTGCGCCAGCAGCAGGCTGTCGGCCATTTCTTCAGTCTGCTGTGCCCTCAGTGTCAGGGGCAGCAGCATGGCTATGCAGAGCAGATAAAGATGTTTCATCGGGTTGGGAAAAGCGTATTTTTTTCTTTTCATCTGTCAGGTGATTTTTTGCGGGGGCTGCGCTGGGGCTAAAGCTGTCCGCTCTCCACCATGCGCACCACGCGCTCGGTGTAGCGGTCGTCGCCTTCGGGGTCGTAACGCTTTTTCAGGCTGTTGCCGAAAATGCCGGCCACCACCTGCCACATGTTGGCGCGTAGCGAACCGATAAAGGCTTTGACAATGCTGAACGACGTCTGGTTACATTCGCGGTCAATAAGCTTGACCAGCAGTTTGCCCTGCGAAAAGGTCAGCTTGCGCACCATTGGTTCGTACTGCCGGCGCAGTCCGGCCTCCATGGCCCGTGCGTGGCGGTCGCGCGACTCCTTGTCGGGCAGCGTCTCCATGTAGGTGTAGGTCTCGATAATGGTGTATTTGGCCAGCTTGGCTATGGGCAGCACCTTCTTCACGTTGGCTACGAGGCGGTTGAAGCGGGCGCGCTCCTTGTCGTTCTTGAATTCGAGCGGTGGGTACTTGTAGAGGGGCGGATAGATGACGTTGGGGATGCTGTCGCCGTGATATGGCACTTTGCCTACTTGCACAAACATGGGGATGGCCGGGTCGCGGTCATCCGCGGCATTGGCGTCAGTCTGGTCTGTCTGGGCCTGCATGTACGCCGGAAAGCTCATAATGAGCAGAATGATAAATGCAAGTAACTGTTTCATATCGGCGGCAAAGTTAGTCAGAATTTACCCACGAGGACCATTTTCAGGATTAAAAGGCGTTAAAAGCGACGGTCGGGCCGGCAGCCGGTTTGGGGGGCAGAGGAAAACGGTGGTCCTGTGGCGTAGAAATGATAGCCATGGAATTGTGAGGGGGGAGTGGAGTTCGGCGTGCCTATTGGTCGAGGTGTGGCAAAACAAGGTGCCGCCTAAAAAAAACAAGGTGCCTCCAAAAAATTTTTAGGCGGCACCTTGTTTTTTTTTCGTGGGGCTTGAGCTTTTTCCGCATTGTGCGGCTCAGTCGGTCAGCGTAATATGTCGGGCTTCGACTTTCTGGCCCAGAAAGAGCGAAGCGCATTCGCCGAAGCGCTCGCCGCTTTCGGTGCTGAGGTAGTGGCATTGTCCGCCGCGGGTGCACTTCTGTTCCATTTCGGGATGGCGCACCAGATAGTTGGCCAGACTCTCGGCCACGTATTTTCCCTGCGGTACCAGCGTGATGCCTTCGGGAGTGAACTGCCGGATTTTATGCAGTAGCAGGGGGTAGTGGGTGCAGCCCAGAATGAGGGTGTCAATCTGCGGGTCGAGCTTCAGGATGCCGTCAATGCGTTTTTTTACGAAGTAGTCGGCTCCCGGACTGTTGTACTCGTTGTTCTCCACCAACGGCACCCACATGGGGCAGGCCATGCCGCTCACGGTGATGTCGGGGTTGAGCTTGTGAATCTCCATATTGTAGCTCTCCGAGCGTATGGTACCCTCCGTGCCCAGTATGCCCACGTGGCGCGAGCGGGTGAGCTGGCCCACGGCCTCTACGGTGGGGCGGATGACGCCCAGCACGCGGCGCGTGGGGTCGAGGCCCTCGAGGTCGTTTTGCTGGATGGAGCGCAGGGCCTTGGCTGAGGCCGTGTTGCAGGCCAGGATTACCAGATGGCAGCCCTGGCTGAACAGGGCCTTGACGGCCTGCAGCGTGTAGCGGTAGACCACCTCAAACGAGTGGAAACCGTAGGGCGCCCGGGCGTTGTCGCCCAGGTAGAGGTAGTCATACTGCGGCAGACGGCGGCGTATGCCGTCCAGTATGGTCAGGCCGCCGTAGCCGCTGTCAAATACGCCAATGGGGCCCGGCGTATGGGGCAATGGGGTTGAAGACATGAGTCAGTGGAATTTCTCGTACTTGTTTTTTTACTGAAGTTTTTGCCACACGTAAGGGGCGGCATTTTCTACCGTTGAGGGACGTAGAAACGGTACGGCCTGCGCATCGGTATTAAGTATCATTTCGTAGTCCCGTTCGAGGCCTACGGCACGTATGGCAGCCTGTAGCTTTTGATGTAGTGGCGCTATCATTTCGGCCTGAGCCTGTTGCAGTAAGCTGTCGCAGCGGTTACGGAATGAGAGGCCCTTTTCCAGTTCCACCTGTAGGTCTTGTTGCCGTTTGAGCAGAATGGGTTGTGGAAAGTCCTTCTGGCCTTGCAGAAAGTCGACGAACATGCGTTTGAAGTTTTCTTCGTTGTAAGCTGTTTCGGCGGCATACTGAGCGCGGAGTTTTTTCATACTCTGTTCCATGACGTGGTATTCCGGCATCTGATGTAGCAGGGAGTCGTAGCTTAGGTAGCCGATGCGGATGTTATTGATATTGTCCATGGTCAGGGCTTTCCGGGTGGAGTTGGCAGCCGGCGTAGACTTGGGGATGCTTATGTTGTGGGTAAGTGAGTCTGTTTGCTGGGCCTGAATGCTGAATTCGCAGAGCAGGAAAAGGAGAAGAAAAATGTTCTTTTTCATGATATGTCGGAGTTTGGAAAATCTGGTTAATCTTCTTTTTCAGAGGGTTGTCAAATTGCAAAAATACGGTTTCTTTCTGATAAGGCCATGTGGCTCTGCGGCTTTTTTGCCTCAGGCCTTGCGTATCTTCAGCATGCTTTGCAGGCGGCGCATGCCTTTGGCCCACAGCGAGTTGGTGCGGGCGTAGTAGCGCTCGAATATTTTGCGGGCTTCCAGGTTTTCCGTGATGGGACTGATTTTCTCCACCCTGAGGCGGCCCTGATAGAGCTTGGCCTGATACAAGTGGTCGGCGCCGCAGTGCGTACCGCTGCCGTCAAAGCCCTCGTTCTGCACCAGCGAGCGGCCCACGTTGAGCGAGATGATGTCCTGCAGGAAGAGCGAGGCGTTCCAGCGGATGGCCCACGAGTTGTTCTTGCCTTCTACCTGACGGCGCAGCATGCGCGTAAAGCCGTACTTGCCGTTGAAGTCGAAGCGGTGGGTCAGGTGGCGGCGGCGCAGCTCGTCGAGCAGATACTGGCCGTCGGGATTAAAGTGCTGCCAGGCGCGCTTCCAGGTGGCCCAGCCCCACGAGCCGGTAAACTTGATGAGGAAGGTTTCGGGCAGGCGGGGGTTCTGCGTGAAGTCGTAGGCCTGAATGTGGCCCACGCGCGGCTCGTCGGCATAGGTGTCGAGGGCGTCGTTTATGAACTGCAGGAAGCCCGGTGCCGTCACGAGGTCGTCCTCGAGCACAATGACGCGGCCGTACTCATTGACCACGCGGGTGACACCGTCAATGATGTTGGCCGCCAGACCGTAGTTGCGTTCGCGCTCTACGCGGTGTACCGTCTTGAAGCCCTCGATGGTATGGATGTAGCTGCGCACCAGGTCGACGTCTTCACGGTCGTCCTCGGTGCGGGCCCCGTCAGCAAACACAAAGAGTTCGCTGTCCTGGGCCAGCGGGTTCTGTGCCAGCGCCTCCACCGTGCGCTGCAGGTGGCGGGGGCGGTTGTAGGCAAAGAGTAGAATAGGAGCAAGCATGATGAGAAATGGGTTTGTGGAGATGAAGAATTATTTGGTACCGAACACGCGGTGGAGCGCCTGTTGCAGGGCCTCGAGGTTGCCGCGCCCGAACTTCAGGTCGGGCTCCATGTAGTTGCCCTCGGCCCACTCGTTCCACGACTTCAGGAACACGATGCGGCGCTCGTAGGGCTTGTGCATGACGTTGCGGAACACGGCTTCGGCGTGCTGCTCAAACTTTTGCGGCGTGGCGCCCACCAGGATGTGGCCCTGGCGGCCGGAGCGCGGCGAGTGGTCCCAGTTGGGAATGAGCGTGGGGTAGCAGTCAATGGCCCGGTCCTCGGGCGAGGTGAAGTAACGGGCCGCCCGCTCGTAGGGGATGTGGCGGCCGCGCTTGAGGGTTACGCGCTGCAGCTTGGCGTTGAGGCGCTCCAGCAGCGAGAAGTCGCGCTTGAACACGTCAAACAGGCGCACGTTAACCTTGGCGTCAAAACCCTGCTGGCGGTAGGGGTCGTCGGGGCGCGGCTGCGGCGTGTGGGCCACAAAGTGGATGCCGGGCAGGCCGTTCTGGCGCGCCAGCTGCTGCCACAGCTCAATGAAGTGGGGCGCGTCGGGCAGGTTGTTGGGCGCATACACCACGAAAAGCGGCTTGCCCTCTACGCGGATGTAGCGCGGGTCCTTGAAGGCCGGCAGCAGGGTGTGGAAGTGCTGGATGTAGTCTTCATCGCCCGGATAGAGCTGCTCCATGAGCATGCGGTGGGTGCCGTCCTTGTTGAACTGCTTGTCCTCCCAGCTGTGGTTGGCCCAGGCCAGGCAGAAGGGGAAGTCCGGCTCGCCGCTCTCAAGCACCTCCGTAAAGGGGCGCTGCAGCAGTCGCCGTCCGTTGCCAAACCAGTAGTGCCAGTAGCAAAAGCCCTCAATGCCGTACTCGCGGGCCAGGTCGGCCTGCGCCTGCCGCGCTTCGGGCAGCCGGAGGTCGTAGTAGCCCAGGTCGGCCGGAACCTTCGGCTGGTAGTGTCCGCGGAAGAGGGGCTTGGCCTTGCCCACGTTGGTCCATTCCGTAAAGCCCTTGCCCCACCAGCGGTCATTTTCGGGGGTGGGGTGGAATTGGGGCAGATAAAAAGCGATGACGCGTGCGTCGTGTGGTTGTTCCATGGTTACAAGAGGTTTTTGAGTAGGTTTTCGGCGTCGGCTGCCGTGTGCAGCGGACGGTAGAGCCGGTCGAGGTTGGCGCGGAGCCGTTCCTCCGGCACGTCGGCCAGGCTGAAGTCGGCCAGCCGCTCCACCACGGGCTGCGGCAGGCGGGTGCGCACCACGCGGGCCGGATTGCCGGCCACGATGGCGTAGGGCGGTACGTCGTGCGTCACCACGGCGCCGGCCGCCACGATGGCTTCGCGCCCGATGTGTACGCCGTCCAGGATGATGGCCCCGGCGCACAGCCAGGCCCCGTCGTCCACGCGGGTCTGGCCGCGGCTCACGGCGTCGGCCGGATGGTGGCCGCCCTGCAGGTGCGAGCGCAGCGGAAAGGTGGTCAGCGTGCCCGTCTGGTGGTTGCAGCTGAGCAGGAACCGCACGCCGCGGGCTATGGACACGTAGTGCCCGATAACCAGCTGGTCGGCCTCGTCGGTAAATCAGTCCACGTGGAGCTCGCCGTAGGTGTGGCGCCCCACCCTGACGGCCTGCAGTGGGAAGCGTGTGGCCGCCATGGTCTGGTTGTGCGCGTTCCGGCGGCGCCAGGCGCGCTGGTAACGGGCCGTCTCCAGCTGACGCAGCAGCGAGCGGAGGCCCGGAATCTTGTGACATATCTTATTGAGCATGGCCCAGATGTTTTCGGATAAAGCGTCGCAGGTCGTAGCGCTTGAGGCGCTGCAGGAGAAACTGCGGCTGACATTGCAGGTAGTAGCCCAGCAGACCGGCGCGGCCGCACGCCCGAATCCAGAGGTCGAAGCGCGGCGTGAGCGGGTGGTTCCAGGGCTTGTCGGCACCGGGATAGTGCAGCTGCACTACCTCGCGCAGCATCTTGCGGTAGCATGCGGCCGCCGCGTGGCGGTCGGTCAGGAGCGGATTGTTGGGGTTGTAGCGCAGCTGGTCGGGGGCGTTGAAGTATTGCGCCGCACACACTACATATTTGTAGTCCATAAAGCGGATGTGGGGCGCCAGACACAGCGCAATGCAGTCCTGCTCGGGCAGGATGAGGCGCTCCACGTTGCGGCGGAAAAATTCGGTCAGCTGAGGCTGCCGGTGGTCGGCGCGCAGCTGCTTGAGGTTAATCAGCATGAAGCCCGCCGAAATCTCATACTGGCTGATGGTCTGAATTTCCTCCGGCGTGAAGTGGGCCCGGTAGCGCGGCAGGTTGTCATTTTCCTGAATGGGGCGCGTGCCGGCGTAGTAGAAGGTTTCGTCGGGAAAGAGGAAGTAGGCCGGAGCGATGTCGTCGGTAAAAATCACATCGACATCGCTGAAGAGGATGCGGTCGTACTGCGGAAAGAGGTCGGCCGCCGTGAGCTTGTAGAAGATTTCCTTGGAAAAGTGCGACTTGTTGCGCAGCCCTGTCCAGCCCGTGTCGTATTCGGAGGCGTCGATAAAGGCCACCTCGGCGTTTGGAAACCGCCCGACCACGCGCTGCAGGCGTTTCATGTGGCGCGGCTTCAGGTCGGTGTGCACCACGTAGAGGCTGTAGTGGTAGCGGGCGTCGGCCTTTTCGAGCAAAGTGTGGAAGGCTACGCCGGCGGCCAGTACGAAGTGGTGGTCGAAGGTGAAGAAAACGGGAATCGTCGTCATGGGCAGCAGGGTCAGGTGTTTTTTTTCTTGAAAAGGTATTCCAGGCATTCTCTGAAGGTGACGGCGCCGCTCAGCCACATAACGCCCGCGTAGAGCGCGGCGGCCAGCAGTACCTTGGCCACAAACAGCAGATAGAGGTTGGTGATGGGGCGCGTCAGGAAGTAGGTCACCACCATGACGCCGGCGGCAATCAGGGCAAAGGGCAGCACGTCTTTCAGCACGGCCCACAACCCGAGCCGTATCTCATGCCACGCCAGGGCCTGCCAGACCATCCACCACGCGATGTTGATGGCTGCATAGCAGCGCACCATGCCAACAATACCCAGGGGCGTGCAGAGCAGCATGGCGCCGATTTCGACGGCACACAGGGCAATGGTGTTCCACATGAACACCTGCGAGCGCCCGCGGCTCACGAAGAGCTGGCCGTAAAGCCCGTTGATGGCGTTGAAGGCGCTGCCCACACAGAGTATTTGCATCAGCTGGGCACTGAAGGCCCACTTGCTGGTAATGGCGATGGTGATGAGTTCGTGCGCCACGAACGAGAGCCCGAACAGGGCAGGAAACGACACGAAAGCCGTAAAGCGCAGCATCTTGCGGAACACGCGCACCTGCCGCTCGCGCTCGTCGCTGACGGTGCCCAGAATGGGTTGTGCCACGCCCGTAATCATGCCGTTGATGACCGAGAAGCCCAGAAAATTCCATTTGTTGGCCTGGTTGTAGTGGCCCACTTCCTTGTCGGAGTAAAAGCGGCCCAGAATCAGGGTCAGGATGTTGTGGTTCACGTTGAGCGTCACGTTGGTCAGCAGGATGCGGCTGCTGAAGGCAAACATCTCCCGCAGCGGTCCGAACGTAAAGCGTAGCATGGGCCGGAAGCGGCTGAAGTGCCACAGAAGCAGCATGTTGGTGCCGATGTACACCAGGCTCTGCGTCACGATACCCCAGTAGGCAAAGCCCAGAAAGACCAGTGTGACGCCCGCAATGCCCGAGAGCAGCAGGGCCGACATCTGACAGAGTGCCCGCTGCTTGACAATCAGATTCTTAAAGAGCCAGGCGTTGTGGGCCGTGCCGAGCGATGACATCAGAAAGCCCAGAAACAGTACCCGCGCCAGCGGTACCAGTACCGGCTGGTGGTAGAAGCGGGCAATGGCCGGTGCCGAGAAAAACAGCACCACATAGAGTGTCAGTCCCGTCAGGGCGCTGAACCAGAACACGGCGTTGTAGTCCTCACGCCGCACTTCCTTGCGGTTGGCCAGGGCGGCCGTAAATCCGCTCTCCTGCAGCGTGGAAGCCACCAGCGAGAAGATGGACAGCATACCCACCAGACCGTAGTCGGCCGGGCTGAGCAAACGGGCCAGAAAGATGCCGAACACCAGGTTGAGCAGCTGCTGCACACCGTTGTTGAGCCCGCCCCAAAGGAGTCCCTTGGCGGTTTTCTTTTTCAAGTTCTCTTCTGCCATGCTTCAAAGTGGTTGTAGGTGCAAAATTAGTGCAAACCGCGGGCTAATCCAAGCGAAAGGGGGATAATTTCGAGAAATTCAGCATTCCCCATATTGCGGGCTGGAGGCTATGGGGTAAGACTGCTTATGGTCCTATTGGGTGCACAAAATATTAGAAAGATGTCTTTTTATATAAAAAATATGTATCTTTGCTTTTGGACATAGCTTACCTATAAAGTAAGTATGGTCCTAATTTTTTGATTAAAGGACGTTTACGGACGTTTGCTTCTGCATTCAAACTTCGCAACTTTGAAACCATTCCAGAAGCAACGGCAACGGAGCGTCCCGCGTAGGGTGTATTATACCTCGTTTGGATTGTGCGTACCTGATGATGGTACGTGTGGTTCGATACTTCGCATAATATCATCTCGACGTGGGCTGGCTGCGTTGCTCATCTTGGAATGGGGGCAATGCGAAGGCCTGAATGCGAGGTGAGCACGATGTACAGACTTCCCACGTCTTTTTCTTTTTATTAATCTGCCGAATTTGGGGAACGTCTATAGGCACGAAAAACAATGTTTTTTATGAAAGTGATTACTTTTAAATTGCTTCGTCGCAATCTGTGGGCTGTCCTTTTGGTGGCATTCTCATTTTGTACGTTTCAGGCTATAGCCGGTGTACCGCGCAAGATGGCTTATCAAATTATGGCGCTTAATCCTACTACGGGGCAGGTTCTGGCCAATCGTGATGTAAATATCCGGATTGAGTTACGTCAGGATAAAACAGATGGTCAGGCCGTGTGGCATCAGGATTTTGAAGCACGAACTGACGAGGCCGGAATTTGTCAGTTGACGCTTGAACTTGCAGAAGATATTGATTGGGCATCTGCCAATTATTATCTGGCTACTTTAATTGACGGACAGGAATGCGGCGCTTCGCAAATGATGTCAGTGCCTTATGCTTTGCAAGCGGCTACCATAGAGGGGGTAATTACGAAAAAGGAATTGGTAGGAACATGGAAAGCTGTATTTTATGAATATATTTATGTTTATACATTTAATGAAGATGGTAGTGGATATAAATCAAGAGTATATAATGGCGAATCTGCTGGTGGGGAATCTTTTAAATGGACTTTAGATAATGTTGGACATTTATTAGTAATGGAAGAAGGTAGCAATCGTAATTATAATTTTACATATTCAGTTTTAAAATTGTCTGATACATCCATAGCTTTTGATGATTATCTTTTTCAAAAACAATAAAAACAGCATGCCGTATGAAAAAAGTATTATTACTTCTCGCGCTTTTCGGTCAGTTGCTGACGGCCGGAGCCGAGGACATTTATGTGGTGACTCAGCCTGCGGTTTGCTGTTCCGCTACTGGAGCGGCTCGGACTTTTGCGCCGGTTGTGCCGTCGGGCGGCAAGGCTTTGGAAACTTCTGCTTACTACGCTACCGGCGGTTTTGTGGTATGGCCGCAATATGCTGCTAGTACGGCGGTAGGCATTGAGCAGGTGGAGGCTGCGGCGTCGCCCGCGCTTCGTTTTGACCAGGCCACGGGCAGTTTTCTGCTGACGGGTGTGGAAGGTCCCTGTCAGGTGCAGGTCTATACGACGGCCGGGCGCTTGCTCAGCAAGATGCGTGCCGACGGCGTTTCGTTCCGTTTGGATACGGCTTCTTGGCCGCTCACGGTGATTGTGACGGTGACAAGCGGGTCGCAGAAATACAGCTACAAAGTTATGCGCGCCCGTTAGCGTGCGGGCCGCTGGATGTGTGAGGTCCGGTGACGGATGGCTCAAGAGAAAATTCATGCCGGTTTCGAGGGCAAAAACCTTTCGGAACCGGCATGAATTTTTTGGTGATGGGAAGAGGCTCTCAATACTTGAAAGTGCTGCCGCCCAGAAATTCGCGCAGCAGCGAGGTGGGGGGCAGGCCCTTGGTGGAGATGGGCTTGAGGTATTGCAGGAACTTGCGCAGGCGGTAGGCCTCGGAATATTCGGGCGCCGACTCCGGCACCTGTTCCAGCAGGGGCAGGGCTTGCTGACGCAGGGCGGCCAGCTCGAAGAGGAGGGCCGAATTGAACATGGCGTCGGCATTTTCCTGATAGGGGAAAATCCATTTTTCCTCGCCCTGGCGCACAGATTTCCAGCGGCGTATGGTGTCGAGGGCCGAGTAGCCGCGGTATTTGTAGTCGCGTACGATGCGGCGCAGCAGGCGGTTGTCGGTGGTGGGGATGTAGTTGTGGTCGTCCAGCAGAATGGTGGTCAGCGCCGAGGCGTAGATTTTGAACTTGCAGCTGTCGTCAATGTCGGCCGTCAGGGCGGGGTTGAGGGCGTGTATGCCCTCGAGCAGCAGAATCTGATGCTCCTGCAGGCGGACGCGCTGGCCGCTCTTCTCGCTGCGTCCGGTCTGGAAGTTGTAGCGCGGCAGCTCCACCTCCTCGCCCTGCAGCAGGGCATTGATGTGCTGCGTGAGCAGCGGGATGTTGAGCGCTTCGATGTTTTCAAAGTCATATTCGCCTTGGGCGTCGCGGGGCGTCTTTTCGCGGTCTACGAAGTAGTCGTCCAGCGAGATGGGCATGGGCCAGAGCCCGCAGGCCATGAGCTGCACGGAGAGACGTTTGGAAAAGGTGGTCTTGCCGCTCGACGAGGGACCGCTGATGAGGATGACGCGCCGCCGTGGGTCGGAGGCAATGCGGTCGGCGATGGCACTGATTTTCTTTTCCTGCAGGGCTTCCGACACGTTGATCAGCTCGTTGGTGGCCCCTTTGGCGCATGCCTCGTTAAACTCGCCGATGGTCGAGATGCCCAGAATGTTCTGCCAGCGGTGGTGGTCGTCAAACACCTCCAGCATCTTGGGCTGCGGTACCATGGGGCGCAGCTGTGAGGGATTCTGCGGGTCGGGCAGGCGCAGCAGAATGCCGTCGGCGAACTTTATGATGTCAAACATATATATCTGCTCCGTGTTGGTCAGCAGGGAGCCGTAGTAGTAGTCGGGCAGGCCGTCGAGGGTGTAGTAGGTGGTGTAGAGCAGGCCCGTGCTCTCCAGCAGTTTCACCTTGTTGGTGCGCCCTTCGCGCTTGAACAGCTCGATGGCCTCGCTCGTGTGGCACGTCACGCGGTGGAAGGGCAGCTTGCGCGCCACGATACGGTGCATTTCCAGTCGCAGGCGGCCCACGTCTTCCTCCGTCACCTCGTGTCCTATTTTCAGGCGGCAGTAGTAGCCGTTGGACACCGGCGTGTCAATGCGCAGCTGGCTGTTGGGGTAGAGGTCGCTCACGGCCTTGTAGAGCACGAAAAACAGCGAGCGCGTGTAGGTGCGCAGGCCCGAGGCCGAGGTGATGTCGAGAAATTCCACATCCTTGTTGTTGAAGAACACAAAGTGCAGGCCTTCCACTTTGTTGTTGACCTTGGCGCTCACCGGTCCGTAGGGCATGTTCAGCCCCGTCACGGCGTACACGTCCTCAAGCGTGGAGCCGGCCGGTACGTCGTAGTATTGCTGGTTGTTTTTGCAGAAAATGCGTACGGTTCGTTCTTTTGTCATGGTTGGTGGGGGAATTAGGGCAGTGGGCCGTGTGGGTGGGACTGCCTGGTTCTGACTGTTTGGGGGGATGGGGCGTCCACCGACCGGGTATCTGCCGTATCGGGGTGGCTGCGCCGCATCCTGTCTCTCCTACAAATATAGACAAAAAGAGCGGGCCGAAGGTCGGCCCGCAAGCACAATTAACAAAAAACAATAGCTCTTAGCGTTTGGCCGCTTACATCACGCCCTGCCATTCACCACGATACATCGTGATGTTCTTGTATTTGCAGGGCAGGATTTGCTTTCCGTTCGTGTCGTAAAGCCCCTTTTTGTTGCCTTGTTGTACGAGATAGTTTCCCGTATAGAGTTCAATTCTGTCGAAATTGCAGGGCAGGATTTCTTTTCCGTTGGTGTTGTAGAGCCCCTTTTTGTTGCCCTGTTGTACGAGGTAGTT
>ENA-UONW01000333-UONW01000333.1-human-gut-metagenome-genome-assembly--contig:-CS52-NODE-333-length-72390-cov-7.041584_pt1 | contig 72390 bp, 65 predicted proteins | sample MGYA00242463_ERZ724010 | MGnify/ENA metagenome assembly ERZ724010 | reverse complement strand
TTCTGTCGACGAGCTGAAGGAACTCATCCGAAAGGTTGAGGAAGGGAAATAAGTCAAACCCTTTAAACCGGAATTCTCATGGAAATCACAATCTTGCTATATCTGATTAAGGCGTGCCTGTGCTCCGCCATACTCGCAGCCGTATACGGACTTATGCTCAGGAAAGAAACTTTCCACAGATTCAACCGTTCCATACTGCTGATATCAATAGCTACTTCACTTCTCTTGCCTGCCATTAACTGGAATCTCACAGGAATGGAGGGTAATGAAACAGTCGTACACAAGACGCAAGAGGCGACAGCATTGCTGAGCAACGTAATAGTAAGACCAACAATGGACAAAGGGAATCCATTCTTAGGCCTTTCGACTGCAGAAATAATTCTTGCAATATACTTTACCGGCATGGCTTGTCTGTGCGTGAAGAATGCATCTACAGCTCTGTACATAGAAAGAATTATAAGAAGAAGCAAGAAAAGTGTTACTCACAATGGAAAACGTCTGTACATCAGCAGAGATAAAACACCCTCATTTAGCTGGCTGGGAAAGATTGTGATTTCGGAGGATGACATTGCACAAGACAGCGACGGATACATTGTCAGGCACGAAGAGGCACACGCTTCTTTGGGACATTATGTTGATATTGCAATAGCAGAAGTATTCGTATGTATACTGTGGTTTTGGCCTTCGGCATGGATACTAAAAAAGTATTTGAAGGAAGTGCATGAATACGAGGCCGACAAACGAGTGCTGGCGACAGACGGATGCGACGCAAAAGCATATCAGATGCTTATGATAAAGAAAGCAGCAGGACCGAAGCTCTACAATGCGGTCAGCGGCTTTAACTATACTTCACTGAAAAAACGTATTACTATGATGAACAAAAAAGATTCTGGACGATGGGCCTTGACAAAAAGCCTGTCCCTCATCCCTGCTGTAGGCGTGGCGATTTGCTTGGCGGCCTGCATAGGCAACGGCGAAAGCAAAGGGGCGAAAGACAATATTGAAGCTAAGGACACAAATAACGTGGACAGCATTGAAGTAGAAACTTCTGTCTCGCTACTCGGCTCTACGAAGGGCACGACTGCAGACAAAAGTTTAGTATTAGCTGAATATCCTGGAGGCATAGAAGGTTTGATAAAATTCATGAGAAGCAACATAAAGTATCCACAGAAAGCTCTCGATAATGGAGTGGAAGGACAAGTTCTCGTGGAATTCATCATTGACCGCGACGGAAGCGTTTGCAATGTAAAGCCAAAGCATAGCATAGATCCACTGCTGGACAACGAAGCAGTGCGTGCAGTAAAAAATATGCCGAAATGGAAGCCTGGGACAAAAGACGGGAAAAATGTAAGAATAAAATATATACTTCCGATATCATTTAGATTACCGAAATAGACATACACCGCTACGACACAGAATAGGCCTAAAACCACTTGACTTCTATCGAATAAGTATAAGACAATTTATAAGTGCAAACATAGACTAATAAATTGCCTACTTGGGGAAAAACGCATCATTATAATCTTAATATCGGGACACTATATGAAAAACAAACGGCTATTATTGACTTTTATATTCTGCACACTGACTGCATTTGTCTTTGCAGAAGCCTCCAATAATTATGATACAGACAAAAAAAAGAAAAGAAACATCAATCTGTACGGACATGTATACAACTCGTTCACTAAAGCAGGCGTTGACGCGACCATAACCATAATGAGCGAGGACAGTACTGTACTCGAAGACTGAAGGCCAAACTCAACAGGCACGGCGACGATGCATCTTTCAAGATTGCAGTACCGGCCGAAAAGCGCAAATACATATTCAAACTGGAACATGAAGACTATCTGACCAAATACGTAGACTATGAAGTGAAAAACATTCTGAGAAACATGTACTTCGACATTCCGCCTATGTACATGCAGAGGAAATACCCGATGAAAGACCTCGACCAGATGCTTGACGAGGTGACAATAACTGCGACGAAAATCAAGATTCAATACAAGGGCGACACAGTGGTATTCAACGCAGACGCATTCAATGTACCAAGCGGTTCGATGCTTGACGAACTTATAAGACAGATGCCGAACACGGTCCTGAAGGACAACGGAGAAATATTCGTAAACGGCAGGAAGATTGACTATCTTACCCTGAACGGCGAAAAATTCTTCAAGGGCAACAACAAGATTATGCTTGACAACCTGCCCTACTACACTGTAAAGAACCTGAAGGTGTATGAGAAGCTTACAGAGAACGACGAATGGCTGGGCGAACAGACAGAACCCAAGGACTACGTGATGGACGTGGAGCTGAAGAGAGAATACCGTCAGGGATGGTTGGGCAATGCAGAAGTGGCAGGAGGAACGAAGGACAGATACATGGGACGCCTGTTCGGTTTGAGATATACCGACCACAGCAGATTCACGCTGTTTGCCAACCTGAACAACGTAAACGAATCGCGCCGTCCGGGAAATGACGGTGAATGGACGCCTTCGAACATGCCTATAGGACTGAACAAACGAGAAACAATTGGTGCAGATCTGTACATCAGCGACAAGGACAAGAGGTACATCGAAAATGCACAGGCCTTGGTTAATTGGGAAGACGTGGAGAATCAAAGCAGGGTTTCGTCCGTCACATTCTCTTCTGGAGGCGACATATACTCACGTCTGCAGTCAGCAAGCAAGAGAAACAATTTCGAGGTCAGGCTATCCAACGATTTCACGCTCAACATACCGTTCAAGCTGAAATCTAACATCTCAGCCTACTATACGAAGAATGACGGAAACAGCTTCAGCAGAAGTTCTATGTTCGGCGCAGATCCGTCAATGTATGGAAATACCGTACAGATTTTGGATTCCGTATTTTCGATTTATGGAAACAGTCTGAAGGACATGGCGATAAACCGCACTGACAACAGGAGCATGTATGAACGCGAGTTTTTCTCGCTGAGCGGGAATCTGGTATACAACAAGCACTTGGCGTGGGGAGATGATTTTCAAATCGGTGCAGATGTGAAATACGACAGAAGAAGCGTCGGCAAGGACTTCTCAAACCAAATGACTGAATATATGGAAACGGACGATATTGATTACAGAAACTACTTCAATAAGACTCCTTACTGGCAGTATGACTACTCGGCATGGACTTCGTACACGTTCAATTTCCTGAGCAGGTGGAAATACAAGATTTCACTGGAATATGAACAGGACTGCGACAACAGGCTCATGGATTACTACCGACTTGACCGTCTCGGCAACGGATGGGACATTTACAACATGAAAGACATGGGAAGCCTGCCTTACGGCAACGATTCGCTTTCGATGGCATTCGACATCAACAACAGCTACAGCAGGAACAATCTGACACGCCACTATCAGTTACGCAACGAGGTGTCGTTCGACAAGACTGCAGGCGGTAAATATACATTTCTGAGAATAAAGATGCCTTTGGAATACAGGAATGAAAGGATGGACTTCAACAGCGAGGCACTTGACACCGTAGCCAGAAGGAAGCATATCGTATTCAATCCAGAGATAGTATATGTAAAAAGGCGAACAGACGGGAGCAAACATTTCCAGGTTCACTACTCGATGAACATGACCACACCAAACTTTACGGACATGGTGAACATAATAAACACAACCGACCCTCTGCACACCCGCCTCACTAATTCAGGATTGAAGAAGGTACAAGCTCACAACTTGTCGGCAGCTTTCATGTCGAGAGTTGATTCCATAGACCAGTCTCTCACTCTGTCGGGAGCCGTCGGCCTGACCCTCAACGGCATAGCTACACAGACATCCTACAACTCCACAACTGGAGCATACACCTACAGACCAGCCAATGTTGACGGCAACTGGGGTGCAGTAATAAATTTGTCGTACAACAGGGCAATCGATAGAGGTAAGCATTTCTACATAAGTACAAACACATCTGTCAGGTATTACCGCGATGTGGACTTCGATATTTCCTACGATGATGAGCCGTTAAGCCTCAGCAAGGTGAATAACGTATATGCGAAAGAGAACCTTTCCATAAAATATATGTTCGGCAACCTGACAACATCGTTACTTGGTAATTTGGAATGGCACAATGCATCAAGCAAGCGCAACGGCTTCACAAATATAAATTCGTTTGACTTCAATTACGGAATTGCCGTAAAATACAAACTACCGTTAGACATATACTTATCCACAGACTTCAAAGTCTTCAGTAGAAGAGGATACGACGACAATTCGATGAACACCGACGACCTTGTATGGAATGCGATGGTATCGAAGTCATTCCTGAAAGGTGGCAGACTCACGGCCAAACTGGAAGCATTCGATCTTCTTCACCAACTGTCAAGCACCTATCAGAGCATCAACGCACAAGGACGTACAGAGACATGGCGAAGCTGTCTGCCAAACTACTTTATGTTGCACCTGATATACAAGATAAACATCAATCCTAAAAAACAATAACAAAATGGGACCTCTTTCAACGAATAATCAAAACAGAAGATTTCTGCAAATCTTCACAAATGGGACAATGTTGGTCAAGTTGCTTATGGCAGTTCTGATTGTTTGCACGAACTGCATAAGCACAAACGCACAAGACTGGCACGAACTGTACAAAAAAGGCCAAGAATATGAAAAGAAATCTATGACCGTCAAGGCTATGACTTGTTATGAAGAAGCCTTGAAAATAAGCAATAACGATACAATCCTTCGCGCAGTTGCAAACTGCCTATATATGCGCGGCTACTACAGTAAATGCATCAATCTCTGCAGGGAGATAATCGAAAGGGATGAAAACAATGAAGACCTGACACTCATTGCAAAATGCTATGAGAAGATAAGTATACCCGATTCGTCTGTCGTATATCAGAAAATTCTGGCAGACCGCGAGATTGAAAACTACGCCAACTTAATGAGCTTGGCAAAGAATCTTGCTGACATCCAGGAATATGATACGGCCATAGTGTATCTTGACAAATATTACCACGTGGATTCCACTAACCTGATTGTAAACACGCAGAGGGCATACACCCTGTTTCAGTTGGACAGGTTCGAAGAAGCCGAGGCCGAATATAGGAAACTCCTGGATGCCGGAATGGACAATATTGGAATCAACTATTATTTAGGAATGGCTTGCAGCAGTCAAGGCAAAAAGGTGGACGCACGCGACTATCTCTACCGAGCCGTAAAAATGAGCCAGCGTGGAAATGCGTATATTCTCGCGAAATACGGTGCAGTTGCTGTTGAAACAGGATCCGTGGTCGAGGGACGTAATGTGATAGAAGAAGCCATTGAAAAACTGCAACCAGACAGTACCTTCATGTATTCTTTGCGCTATATGCAGGCCAAGGCCTACATGACTTATTTCGACTACGACAACGGCATAAAATACTACAAGATGGCATGGAGACACGACCACTCCCAATACAAGGTGCTGTACATGATAGCAAGAGCTTACGGGTTGAACAAGAATTATAAAAATGAAGAGAAATATCTGCGGATGTTTGTCGACAAGGTGAATGCATGCAAGGAGAAGGAAGATTACGAAAATTTACTTGGTAAAGCAGAAAAACGTTTGTCTGAACTGAAAGTAGAGAAATTCTTCAAGGGCGAAAAATAAACGTTACAATGCAGTGTCTATTCTGTAATTATAAATAGCAGGAAGAGTTCACAAAGTCGTGTTTTTCCAAAAAAGGCGGCAAAAACGGCACAAAACATTCTTAAAGTTGCAAAAATAGAAAAATTGCAATATTTTTGAGGAGTAAATTTATAAACTACAAAAAGTATTCTTATGATAGACGTTAAACAATGCTTGGAGGAAGCAGAAGAGAAAATGGAGATGGCAGCAATGTATCTGGAAGAATCACTGAGCAGGATACGCGCCGGCAAAGCGAATGTACACATTCTGGACGGAATACGCGTAGACTCATACGGAAGCATGGTTCCGCTGAGCAACGTGGCCACCCTGATGACGCCTGACGCACGGTCAATAACCATCAAACCGTGGGAGAAGAGCATGCTTAAGGTCATTGAAAAAGCCATTATAGACTCACCTGTAGGTATCATGCCGGAGAACAACGGTGAAATAATACGCCTCGGCATACCGCCACTCACAGAAGAGAGAAGACGCGAACTCGCAAAACAGTGCGCAAAAGAAGAAGAAACTGCAAAAGTGAGCGTGCGCAACGCAAGAAGAGACACTATAGAAAAACTCAAGAAGAGCATCAAGGAAGGTACACCTGAGGATGTCGAAAAAGACGCTGAAGACAAGTGCCAGAAAATCCACGACAAGTTCATCAAGAAGATTGAAGCCATGCTCGCGGAGAAGAACAAGGAAATAATGACTGTATAAAAAGATTATAAATGAACACACATTAGGCGGTCTGCACTCGAATGCGGCCGCCTAAAAATATCCATTACAACTTGCAGGGCATAGTAATAAAAAACACAGGAAGCTGGTACACGGTGAAAGGTGACAACGGCGAGACTGTTGAATGCAAAATAAAGGGCAACTTCAGGCTTAAAGGCATTCGCAGCACAAACCCTGTTGCCATAGGCGACCATGTGGAATATATTCCGGAACCGGACAAGTCGGCTCTGATAACTAAAATCTACGACCGAAAGAACTATGTGATAAGGAAAGCTACAAACTTGTCGAAACAGTCGCATATCATTGCGGCGAATGTAGACCAGTGCTTTCTAATCGTGACTGTCAAACGTCCGGAAACATCAACTGTATTCATCGACAGATTTCTTGCATCGGCCGAAGCATACAGAATACCTGTTACGCTGGTATTCAACAAGACCGACATACTGACTGAAGACTACGAGAAAGAATATCTGGAGGGTATGACCACGCTGTATTCGCAGATAGGATACAGATGCATAAAGGTCTCGGCTGAAACAGGAGAGAACGTCGACAAACTGAAAAGTGAACTGGAAGGAAAAATCACCCTGCTGTCAGGAAATTCCGGTGTGGGAAAATCGACGCTAATCAACAAGATGTTCCCGTACCTGAACCTGAAGACAGGCGAAATATCGGACGCATACGATACCGGCAAGCATACAACCACATTCTCTGAAATGTTTCCTATCGGCGACAACGGATATATCATTGATACTCCAGGAATAAAAGGATTCGGAACTTTCGACATGGAAAGAAATGAAGTAGGACACTACTTCAGGGAAATATTCGAATTCTCGAAAGATTGCAGGTTCAACAACTGTACACACACACATGAACCTGGATGTGCAGTAAGAGAAGCAGTTGAAAGACATGACATCAGCGAGAGCAGATACAATTCATACCTGAGCATACTTGAAGACAAGAACGAGGACAAATACAGAGCTGAGTTCTGACACTTGAAATGAATCCATAAGAAGCACATATCTATAATACTTTTTGACATGACTGAACTGGAAAAGCTGCACAACGGACTTTTGGCCGACTATCGAGACGAAGAGATACAGACAATACTTACAAGAACAAAGAATTTGCTTCCGAAATTCAATTCGACTGCTTTCAACGGTACCGGATACAGAGAGATTCTGAAAGAGCTCATACCGGACATTCCCGACAATTCGAGCATTGTTCCGCCTTTCTACTGCGACTTTGGAACTGGAATACACTTGGGCGAACATGTGTTCATCAATTTCAACTGCACAATGCTGGACAACAACAGCATAACCATAGGCAACCATACGCTCATAGGTCCCAACTGCCAGCTCTATTGCCCGCACCATCCAATGAACTTCAACGACAGGAGGGAGCCTAAAGAATATGCAAAGCCAATAAAAATAGGCAACGACTGCTGGCTGGGCGGAGGTGTTATTGTTTGCCCAGGAGTGACAATAGGCGACAGATGTATAATCGCAGCTGGAAGTGTTGTCGTTGAAGACATTCCCGACGATTCGCTGGCCGCAGGCAACCCGGCAAAAATAAAGAGAAAACTTAATCAGCAAGATGCTTGATGTTGCGCGGATGGTGATTTATTATTTCTTCACGCAGACGCGTCATGTCAACATGCATATATATTTCTGTAGTTGAGATGCTTTCATGACCAAGCATAGCTTGTATGGCACGCAAATTGGCACCCCCTTCAAGCAGATGGGTGGCAAAGCTGTGGCGAAATGTGTGCGGACTAATATTTTTGGTAATAGAAGCAGCTGCGGCCAAATCCTTTATCATATGGAAAACCATGATACGCGACAGACTCTTTTTCCGTCTGAAACTCACAAAAACATAATCTTCATACCCTGGCTTTATTTCACAGGCATTACGGTCAATGAAATAAAGCTCCAATTCGTGTACAGCCTTATCGGAAATAGGAACGAGACGCTGTTTCCCGCCCTTGCCCTGGACCTTGATGAAACGTTCGTCGAGATACAAATCGGTAAGCTTCAACGAACAAAGCTCGCTTACACGCAAACCGCAGCTGTACAATGTTTCTACGATAGCAAGGTTTCGCTGCCCCTCTGGCAATGAAAGGTCTATCGCACCTTCAATTCTGTCTATTTCTTCCACAGTTAGAACTTCAGGCAACGTAAAGGCCTTTCTCGGAAATTCCAACAATTCTGTGGGGTCTTTTTCTATATAACCCAACAAAAGCAAAAAATTATAGAAGCTCCTCAATCCAGACAATATACGCGAAAGCGAACGAAAGCCAATGCCCAAATCTATCAGAGCGGCTGAAAAGCCATTGAAGTCAGACAAGCTCGCATCCAGTACACTTTTTCCAGAATCAGACATATAAAGAATGAACTTGTTCAAATCTCGAAGATAGGCTTCGACCGTATTTGAAGAGAAATTTTTCTCCAATCTCAGGTACTGATTATATCTCTTGAGAAGTTTTTCGTAATCACGGCAAACTATCTCTTGTTCTTTTTCACGTTTTTCCATTTAAAATTCGTACATTTGCGGTGAATTTTTCTTACAAAGATACAAATTCAAAAATTAGCGGAAGAATGAAAATTCAGATTATAAATGGTCCCAATATCAATCTTCTGGGCAGACGCGAACCTGAAATATACGGGTCGCGCGGTTTCATAGACTACTTCAACGAACTTCAGGAAAAATATCCTGATATAGAATTCGGCTATTACCAGTCGAACATTGAAGGAGAATTGATTGACAAAATTCAGGATACGGGATTTGAATATGACGGCATAATACTCAACGCCGGTGCATATACACATACGTCGATTGCACTCCAGGATGCAATACGATCAATAGACTGTCCAGTGATAGAAGTTCACATATCCAACGTTCACAAACGTGAAGAATTCCGACACAAGTCTATGATTTCATGTGCATGCAAAGGCGTCATCTGCGGATTCGGACTCGACTCATACAGACTGGCAGTTGAAGCACTGAAAGCCTGCAAATAGAAATCTGCGACATACCATGCCACAACTGAGATGCGTGGGAAATCGAATGCTATTATTAGAATTTGTTTTAAGGATAAAAAGATAAAGAAAACTACATTCATATGATGCTCAAAAAGACAAAAATCGTTGCGTCCATATCGGACCTTCGATGTGATCAGGATTTCTTGCGTTCACTTTTCGACGCAGGAATGAATGTTGTAAGAATAAATACAGCTCATGCGACTCCAGAAGGAATGGCTGAGATAATTAAAAATGTACGTGCTGTGTCAAACAGAATAGGCATAATGATTGACACGAAAGGCCCAGAAGTGCGTACTACAGGATGCGACGAACCTATCGAATATACGACAGGCGACAAAGTAAAAATCGTAGGCAATCCAGACCAGAAGACAGTAAAAGACTGCATTGCAGTATCATACAAGAATTTTGTAAATGACCTTGAAGTAGGAAAGAAAATCCTTTTCGACGACGGTGAACTCGAAATGGTCGTAACCGGCAAGACTCCTGAATATCTGGAATGCGAGGTTGCCAACAACGCTACACTCGGAAGTCACAAAAGTGTAAACGTACCAGGAGTGAGAATAAACCTCCCTTCACTTACACCTAAAGACAGAAAGAACATCGATTTTGCGATTGAACAGGACATCGACTTCATCGCACACTCCTTTGTCAGGAACAAACAGGACGTACTCGATATCAAGGAAATACTTGACGACAAGCACAGCGACATACACATTATAGCAAAGATAGAGAACCAGGAAGGTGTGGACAACATCGACGAAATTCTCGACACGGCAGATGGAATAATGGTTGCCAGAGGCGACCTTGGAATAGAAGTGCCACAGGAAAGAATTCCAGGAATACAGAGAATACTTATTCAGAAAGCCATCTGTGCACATAAGCCGGTAATCGTGGCAACACAGATGCTTCACAGCATGATAAAGAACCCTCGCCCAACAAGAACAGAGGTAACAGATATCGCCAATGCAGTATATTCAAGAACAGACGCGCTGATGCTCAGCGGCGAAACTGCATACGGCAAGTATCCTGTAGAAGCTGTAAAAACAATGACATCTATCGCAAAACAAGCTGAAGTGGATTTGCGCGGACAGGAATCAAGAATACCATTGTCAAAGAACTGCAGCGTAACCGAATTCTTGTCAAAGCAGGCCGTCAAGGCAACTCAGGTAATGCCTATCAGAGCTATACTTACAGACTGCTACAGCGGACGCACATCAAGAAACCTTGCGGCATTCAGAGGTTCCATCAACGTACTCGCACTCTGCTACAGAGAAAAGGCAACAAGACAGCTCGCACTCTCTTACGGTGTCGAAGCCATCTATCTGGAGGAAAGAGATAACGGTCAGGATTACTACTTCGCCGGATTGCGCAAACTTCTTAGAGACGGAGTTCTCAAACCAAACGACTACGTAGTATATCTGAGCAGCGGAAAAATGCACACAAAGACGTCTTTCATGGAAATAAACCAAGTAGAGGACGTCATTGAAAACGCAGCCGACTATGTTCTTCCGAATTCCAACAGATACCTCTAATAAGAAAAGAGGAAGCTTGAAGAATTGCAAATGACAGAAACCGAAAAAATAGACGATTACATTCTCGGACATATAGACGATGAAGGCGAATACCTCCATCGTCTATATCGTGCAACTCATACGCATCTGCTCTACGGACGAATGGCATCAGGCCATCTGCAGGGACGACTTCTGAAAATGCTTGTCAAGATGATACGTCCCAAAAATATCCTAGAAATAGGGACATACAGCGGATATTCCGGTCTCTGCCTTGCCGAAGGCCTTGAAGAAGGAGGAATGGTGCACACGTTTGAAATAAACGACGAGCAGGAAGATTTCACACGCCCGTGGTTTGAAAATTCAGACTATGCAGACAAGATTACAATGCACATAGGCGACGCCCTTGAACTTGTACCAAAACTAGGGGTAAAATTCGACATGGCATTCATTGATGGAGATAAACGGAAATACACCGAATATTACAAAATGGTAATGAACTATCTCAATGACGGTGGATACATAATTGCCGACAATACCCTTTGGGACGGACACGTACTCGACGAACCTCCTATTAAAGACAAACAGACAAAAGGGATTATGGCTTTCAATGACATGGTTGCAAACGACAAGACTGTCGAGAAGGTTATACTTCCACTTAGAGACGGACTGACAATCATAAGAAAGAAGTGACAATAAGATAAAATCGGTTAATATTGTTAAAATAAAACATGTACAAAGTTGTACATACCGTCTTAACGTCATATATTTGATAGTTACAACAATAAAAGCATCAATATAAAACACTATAAATCTTTCATTATGGAAAGTACAAGACAAAATAAAATTGCTCGCCTTATACAGAAAGACCTTAGCAATATATTCCAGGCACAGACACGCCAGATGAGAGGTGTACTTGTGTCGGTGAGCGTGGTGCGCATAAGTCCAGACCTAAGTGTGGCCAGAGTCTACCTCAGCATATTCCCTTCATCTAAAGCGGAAGAAATAATAAAGAACATAAACAACAACATGCATCAGATAAGATACGAACTGGGCATGCTGGAAAGACATCAGCTGAGAATCATTCCAGAACTTAAGTTCTTCATTGACGACTCACTTGACTACATCGACAATATCGACAGACTTCTGCACAAAGATGCAGAATAAGGGAAACAAACAAAAGCATCAAACAAAGGCAAAGTGTCTTTTTCATTTTACATAGCAAAGAGATACATTATCTCAAAGAAATCGCATCATGCCATTAATATCATATCAGGCATATCGGTATGCGGCGTCGCAATAGCAACTGCCGCACTTGTGTGCATTCTGTCCGTATTCAACGGGTTCCAAGATATGGTGGCGAGCCTGTTTACTTCATTTGACCCGGAATTGAAGATTGTACCTTCTGAAGGCAAATTCATAGCTGCAGACGAAAAAGAATTAGAAGCCATAAAAAACAACCCTAATATAAAAGTTTACACAGAGGTCCTCGAAGACAAAGCATTACTGGTCGCAGGCAAGCGCCAGAAAATGGCTACCATAAAAGGTGTGGACAACAACTTTGAACAGCTCACCGACATAGATGATATACTCTACGGAGATGGAACTTTTGAGCTTAAGATGGACGTGATAGACTACGGAATTTTGGGCATAGGCGTACTTGGAGAGTTAGGCATAGGAACAGACTTCAGCACACCTATACAAGTATATGCACCAAGAAAAGGCGAACGCATAAACATGACAGACCCGAGAGAAAGCTTCAACTGCGAAGAGCTCTACTCTCCCAACGTAGGATTCATGGTTCAACAATCAAAATATGACAGGAACTATGTCATCACATCCATAAGCTTCGCACGCAGGCTCTTCGAAAAACAAGGGTACGTATCTGCAATAGAACTTAAGCTTAAAGACGGATGTGATATAGAAGATGTCAAATCTGAATTGTCTGCGCAGCTTGGGAATAAATACAAGGTCAAAGACAGATATGAACAGCAGGAAGACACATTCAAGATAATGAAAATTGAAAAACTCATATCTTATCTCTTCCTCACATTCATAGTTGCCATTGCATGCTTCAACATCTTAAGTTCACTGTCAATGCTTATAATTGATAAAAAAGATGACGTGATGACATTGCGCAACCTTGGAGCCAACGACAAGGACATATCAAGAATCTTCCTGTTCGAAGGACGAATGATAACAACAGCTGGAGCTCTAATAGGCATAGCCTTAGGCCTACTTCTATGCTACATTCAAGAAAGCTATGGACTGATAAAGTTCGGAGGTTCAGCAGGCACATATATAATAGACGCATATCCTGTAAGCGTGCATGCTGTTGATATACTTACCATATTCATAACAGTAATAGCAGTCGGCTATATATCTGTATGGTATCCCGTAAGATATCTGAGCAAAAAGTTCACCATCGGACAAAACAATTAAAATAAATCATTATCAACAAAATACAATAAAACAAAGAGATTATGAATAAAAGTTTTTATCTTATTCTCCCGGCAGCATCTATTGCATTTCTTGCTACAAGCTGCAGCAAGTTAGGAGAATTGAAATCTGATGCATTCACAGTCACTCCGACTCCACTCGAATGTGTAGGCGGTACTGTTCCAGCAACAATCAGTGCAAACATCCCTGAGAAGTACATGAAGAAGAATGCAATTGTAACTTGCATTCCAGTTCTCAAGTGGGACGGCGGACAGGCTGAAGGAGCAAGTGCAACATTCCAGGGCGAGAAAGTAGAAGCAAACGCTCAGGTAATTCCTTACAAGACCGGCGGTCACGTAACAATGAGAACATCATTCCCGTTCCAGGAAGGAATGGAAAAGAGCGACCTCTACATGGAATTCAAAGCCATGAAGGGCAAGAAAGAAGTTAAGCTTCCAGCTGTTAAGATCGGTTACGGAACAAACTGCAGCGAGCTTCTTGTCAGCAACTGCATAAAGAACGCCAACAACGGTGTAGCAAAGGACAACTTCCAGAGAGTCATCAACCAGAAGCAGGCAGCTACAATCAAGTTCCTCATCTCTCAGGCAAATCTCCGCGGAAGCGAACTCAACAGCAAGAACGTAAAGGAGTTCATTGCAAAGCTCAAGGAAATCAAGTCTGACGAAGAGAGCCTCGTTCTCAACAACATCGAAATCAATGCCTATGCATCACCAGATGGTAAGTACGATTTCAACAAGCGCCTGGCAGAGAACCGTGAGAAGAATTCTGAGAAGTTCCTCAACACACACCTCCGCAGAAACAAGATTGACACCAACGTTGACGCAAAGTACGAAGCTGAAGACTGGGAAGGATTCAAGGAACTCGTTTCACAGTCAAACATCCAGGACAAGGACCTTATCCTCAGAATACTTTCAATGTATCAGGATCCGGAACAGCGTGAGCAGGAAATCAAGAATATATCAGTTGTATACAAAGAACTTGCTGATGCAGTACTCCCTGAGCTCCGTCGTGCACGTCTCGTAATCAACTATGACGTAATCGGACGTTCTGACGAAGAAATTCTTGATGCAATGGCAAAGGATCCAAAGGTACTTTCTGTTGAAGAAATGGTTTATGCAGGAAATCTTCTCGCCAAGAATGACGCTCAGAAGGAAGAATTCTACAAGAAGACCGTACAGGCATACCCTAACGATTACAGAGCATACAACAACCTCGCAGAGATTGAAATGAGAAAGGGCAACATCGACGGTGCAAAGAACTATCTCAATCAGGCTCTCAAGGCAAATGCCAACGCACCAGAAGCAAATGCCAATCTCGGTCTTCTGGCACTCCAGGCCGGTGACACAAAGTCAGCCGAACTGTACATGTCAAAAGCTTCCAACTCCAACAATGCAAATGAAGCCCTCGGTTATCTGTATCTCTCACAGGGACAGTACACAAAGGCTGCACAGAACCTGAACGGAGTTTCTTCAAACGGAGCAGCACTTGCCCAGATTCTCACAAAAGACTATGCTTCTGCAGAGAAGACTCTCGGCAGCATCAAGAATGCAGATGCTACAACAAGCTATCTTAAAGCCATCCTTGCAGCACGCCAGAACAACAAATCTGCAGTTGTCTCTAACCTCAAGAATGCAATATCTGCCGACAGCAGCTATGCAAAGAGAGCTGCCAACGATGTTGAATTCAAGGCATTTGAAAGCGAAATCGAAAGCATCGTAAAGTGAAAAGTTTAAACAAATACATAATTGCCATGACCACGCTCGTACTACTATTGTACGGGTGTGGTCCTGATGGCAATTCTTTCCGTATAAACGGAAAATTCAAAGATCTGAAGAACGGTGAATTATACATCTACAACCTGTCAGACAAACAGGGGAAGGTGGATACCGTACTCATAAAGAACGGTGAATTCAAATACAAGGGGAACGCATCTGAAACAACTCCATATATCATTGTATTTCCCAATGCAATGGAACAAGTAGTATTCGTAAACGGCGGAGAAGAAATAACATACAGTGCAGCCGCCAATGATCTGAAGAACTACACGGCTGAAGGCAATGAAGAAAACAAGCTGATGAACGAATTCAGACAGAATACAGCAAAAATGAATCCTAAACAGATTAGGAACGAAGCTGAAAAAACAATACAGGCACACGGCAAATCAGCCGTATCGCTTTATCTTTTCGACAAATATTTTGTTCAGGACGAAGCTGTCAGCGACAGCAAGCTGCTTTCTCTGATAAGCGACCTGAAGAAGAACAATCCCAAAAGCAAATATCTTCTCGATATTGAATCCAAGATAAAATCAAGCAGAAAAGCCGGCAAAGGTACCGTAATACCCAACCTCACAATCAAAACATTCGAGGACAAAACCATAAACATCAAAGAAAACACAGGAAGCAAATGCAAGCTGATAGTGTTTTGGGCTACATGGAGCAACAACAGTTATAGTCTTTACAGTAAAATAAAAGATTTAAAGAACAGATACGGCAGACAGCTTGATCTTATAATGATATCGCTGGACACACAGTACTTCAAATTCGAAAGCTACGTCAAAACAGACACTACCGGTGTCAAATATTCTTGCGACGGCCTTGCATGGGAATCGCCTGTCGTCAAGGAACTTGGTGTAGAAGAAATACCGCTGTTCATTCTCGTAGGAAAAGACAACAAGATTATATCCAAAGAGACCGATTTCGAAACTATGCGCAAGGAAATGAGCAAAATCCTTGAATAATCATAACACAGGCAAATCTCAACCAATATATATATAAATGCCTGTGCAAAGCAGAAGGACATAAGTCCTTCACAAAATATTTCTTCTTCAAGTAACGATATGTTAACAAAAGTATTCAGCGCTACCCTGCAAGGACTGAAGGCGTTGCCCGTAACCATAGAAGTCAATGCCACAGTCGGATTGAAATTCGTAATGGTCGGCCTGCCTGACAATGCCGTCAAGGAAAGCTATGAAAGAATCCAGTCGGCACTAGACGTCAGCGGATACAGGTTGCCGACAAGACACATCGTTGTAAATATGGCTCCTGCAGACGTAAGGAAAGAAGGCTCTGGCTTCGACCTTCCTCTTGCCATAGGCATACTTGCATCAGCCGAAAAAATCAAGCCCGGACGTCTGAACAATTTCATGCTTGTAGGCGAACTTGGACTAGATGGAAGCATTCAGCCCATAAAAGGTGCCTTGCCTCTGGCCATCAAAGCCAAAGAACTAGGCTATGAGGGCATATTTGTGCCTACCCAGAATGCCAACGAGGCGGCTGTTGTCGAAGGCATAGACGTATATGGAGCAGATACGCTCAGCGACGTAGCCGGATTCTTCAACGGCGAAAAAAGCCTGAAGAAAACATCAATTGACATAAAAGACGAGTTCTATTTCGGCCAAAACCATTTCGATGTAGACTTCGAAGACGTAAAGGGACAGGAGAACGTCAAAAGAGCGTTCGAAGTTGCAGCCGCCGGAGGACACAATATAATTCTCATCGGCAGTCCAGGGTGCGGTAAATCCATGATGGCCAAACGTCTGCCGTCCATTCTTCCACCTCTATCGATAGAAGAAAGCCTGGAAACCACACAAATACATTCCGTGGCAGGCAAACTGACCAACGGTTCATCGCTCATCAGCCAGCGCCCGTTCCGCTCACCTCACCACACCATAAGCGATGCCGCACTTGTAGGCGGTGGCAATACCTTCATGCCAGGAGAAATATGTCTGGCGCACAACGGTGTGCTCTTCCTCGACGAATTGCCAGAATTCTCCCGTTCAGTGCTAGAAACGCTACGCCAGCCGCTTGAGGACCGCACCATAACAATATCGCGGGCCAGATACAGTTTCACACTGCCATGCTCATTCATGCTCGTAGCTTCCATGAACCCGTGTCCATGCGGCTATCACCACCACCCTACACGCCAGTGCATGTGTTCTCCCGGTCAAATCCAGCGCTACATGAACAAGATATCAGGACCTCTAATGGACCGCATCGACATACAAGTGGAAGTCCAGAGCGTGCCATTCGAAGACATTGCCGATGCACCTAAAGGCGAACCGAGTGCTGCCATACGCGAAAGAGTCATCAGAGCAAGAAAGATACAAGAAGAGCGCTTCGCCGGACTTGAAGGCATACACTGCAACGCCCAGATGAATTCAAGCCTGCTGCGAAAATACTCCGTACCGAGCGACAACGGAAGCAAAATGCTGCGCGCGGCCATGAATCGTCTGAATCTTTCTGCACGTGCCTACGACAGAATACTAAAGGTTGCACGCACTATAGCCGACCTTGAAGGATCAAGCGACATACAGGACAACCACATTGCCGAAGCCATAGGCTATCGCAACCTCGACAGGGAGACATGGTACGAATAGTTTACCGACATATTAGAAAGCACACAAACATAGAGATGAAACACGCAATAGCCATACTTCTGCAGATAATCATATACACCACACCACTGCATGCTCAGCATATGTGGAAATACGACTTCATTGTACCCAACAACGGATCCTTCACCGAAGCTATCAGGCAAGCCAATCAGCGTCCGGACAAGAGCAAGCGCTTCAGAATCTTTGTACGTTCCGGCAATTACAGAATAAAAGGCGGAAAGGGCACGTTCACCACATACGTCAACGGCAATGAAGTCAGCTTCCCCAGTCCCGTAACCACGCTTACAGCCCCAAACACATCAATCGTAGGTGAAGGAATGACAAATTCACAGGTGGAGAACAGTCCTCGATATGACGGACTGACGAGAACGTCCACACTGTTTCTCGATGGAGCCGACAGTACCTATATTCAGGACATCGAGCTGTGGTCGAACTACAGGGACGACCCTAAAGCTTACGACGAAAAGGTCGTTGCACTCAACGAAAAGAACTGCACAGGCAACATTCTCAAAAATGTCAGTCTTATAGGACTGAAAAACACATACTACACGTCCGACAGCGGACGAACATATCTTGAAGACTGCACCATCGAAGGTACGACCGACATCATCAGCGGTGGCGGCACAGTACTCTTCAACCGCTGCAAGATAAAGATATCTCCACGAGGCAACAAGATGATAAGGAGAACCGTCAGTGCACCGTCAACCCTCAAGAATCAGCCCTACGGATATATCTTCAACGACTGCACAATCGAAGGCGATACATCGGCCAACAGCCGTTTTTTTCTGGCCCACGCGTGGAAAAACAGCCCGCGCACCATTTTTCTGAACACCATCATGGAGGTCACCCCTGCCCCGGCCGGATGGGACGACTTCTACGGCGACTTTCCGGCACAGTTTTCCGAATACGGAAGCATGACTCCAGACTTCCAGCTCATCGACACAAGCATGAGAAAAAAATCATTCAAGGACAAAACAGGAGCATACCGCGATGCCGACTTCGACGTAGTCCTCACACCCGACGAGGCCGACAGTTACTCCATCGACAGCGTCTTCAGCACATGGATTCCAGAAAATGCAACAATGCAGGTCGTTCCACCTATACCGGCTCTCTCCGGACGCACGCTCACATGGGAAAGCATACCCGAAGCATCGTGCTATGCAATCGTACGCGACAATGCCGTCATCGACTTCACGACCTCAAACAGATACACCATACCCAAAGGCACCTACGAAGGCGCATGCTTCGCCATCAGATGCGCAAACTGGTACGGCGGACTCGGGCCCAAATCCACAGAAGTGGTCTATCCTCAGCGCTGACCAACAAATCCACAGCAACTATACGCATCAAATAGACAACCATACATGCCGAATCAAGACTTAAAGAAACTTGACTCGGCATTTTTATTATACAAGTAGTCCATTGCCACACTAAAAAAGCTGTGCCTTAACCGATTACGCACATATTCACAAAACATCAGTACAGCCTGCGGGCGCTCAGGGACAATTTTTCGGGCGCTCGGAATATTTGTTGCGAGCGCCCGAAACCTTATTTGCGAGCCCTCACGCCAAAGTCTGAAATTATTTTGGAACAGCAAACAGGGCGCTTTTACACTGCAACAGACATGGGAAACGAACAAATAGACATATATTTACACACCGATACTTACAACTACAATTAATAAACACTATGAATTTACACACCCCAAAATTTTTAGCGGCACAACTGATGCTCATGCTGGCTTCTACGGCAAATGCTCAGTTCTACCACCCTGGATGCCTGCACACACAGGCTGATTTCGACCGCATAAGCAGCCAAATCCAAGACGGAAGCAACCCTCAGGTAACGAAGGCATGGAATACGTTTGCGTCAAACTGGATGCTTGATAAGCACGACAACTGGCTCGGTGCAATACAAGGCAATACCATAATACGAGGCGAAGGCGCACAGAATTTTGCACACTCGGAGAGAGACTTCGGCATGTGCTACGTCAAGGCTATATACTGGAAACTGATGCACAATTCGCCGAATGCATCCGAAAGGCAACTGGCCGAAACACGTGCCAAGGAGGCCGTCGATCTGCTCAACCAGTATGCCAAACGCATTACCTGCATCGGAGGCAATTCCAACTATGCGCTTGTGGGCGCGCTGCAGGGATGGCAGGTGGCCAACGCGGCCGAGATACTGCGCGAATACGACGGATGGCCAGAAAACGAGCAGAAGATTTTCCGTCAGTGGGTATACGATGTATGGTACACGTCAATCTATGATTTCACATACCGACAGAACGGACAGAGCGACCCTCACTACCACAGCAACTGGGACGGAGGCTCATACAACTCCATGATGGCCATAGGAATATATCTCGACGATCCGTTCATCTACAATCAGGCCATGCAATACCTGAAACAGAGCAACACAAACGCATCGCTTAAGGAAGGGCTCTGCGGCAACGAGGATCTCAACGGCATAAACCAGGGTTACCTGGTGCACTTTTTCGATGTAGACTCGCTCAACGCCTCACTGGCCGAACAGGGCATAGACGTGAGATACCATTCACCGATAAAATATCTCTGCCAGAATCAGGAGTCCGGACGCGACCAGCCGCACGCCGAAGTAGCCATGGGACAGATGACCCAAGCTTGCGAACAGGCATGGAACCAGGGCGATGACCTTTGGGACTTCAACGGACAGATTATGGCTGGCGGACTTGAATATCTGGCAGGATTCAATGCCGCTGACGACAACGACTCCGTCTTCATGAAGAACTATCCGGCAAAGGATTGGTGGATTACGTGCACTGTATGCGGCAACAGCAACTACACATCGGGCATATCCTACAGCGGACGCACGCCTAACACCAACATATGGTACATAGGCTACAACCACTTTGCCAACCGCATGGGACTCTACATGCCGTATGCAAAGAAGGCATGGCAGAAAGCGGCTTCGTCGTGGGACGGCGGATGCGAATGGGGCGCAGGTGCCAACGCCTGGCAGAACTACAGCGACAACGCCGGATTCGGCGACCTCATGCACAACGAAGACAGCTTGAGCACTCCATACACGCGCCTGAGAGGCACTCTGACCATGGTCAGCGGCATGGCCGAAGGTGCTATGCTCACACAGGTAAGCGGAAGCCGGGTTCCGGCTGTGACCAAGGGTACGACATATCGTTTCCCTGAACTCAACAACATCATGCGCGGTTCGGTAATCCTTCTTCAGCCGCAGATTGTCGACGGAAGCGGCGACACCGGCAATTGGGAATGGGAGGACGACCCGAGCATAAAGACCCGCGAACGCGAAGTGACAGTGGACAGTTCTATGATTCTTAGAGCCATATACACCAATGCCGCCGGCATAAAAAGCAAACAGATGTTCACACTTCATGTTGACGGAGAAGGATTCTGCGGAACAGTAAGGCCATACTTGGTGTACAACGGCAAACAGATAGACAACGACACAGCCATATACGTAAGAAAGAACGAAAATCTGACACTTGGCATCACCTACACAGGTCCGGTGAAGAGCATAAAGTGGGAGAAATTCAACACTACGCTCAACAAATGGCTCAACGAGTCAGAAAGCGGTGCTTCGCTGAAGACGCCCGACCTCGTCAAGAGTTCGCTCTACAGGGTGACGTTCAAAAATCCTGCCGGGGTGACAAAAACATTCACATTCGACGTAGGCGTCACAGAGGTGGACGCATCGGTCTACAACGGTGAAGAGTGGCTCAACGCGTCTGCCGTATCAATAGAAAAAGGTACAAAAGCCATGATTGCCGTCACACCGAACTCGGTTCTCGGCAAGTCAGAAAAATATACCCGTCACTACACATGGACATGCGGCGACGACACGCTGCAGACATCCGTATGTGCAGGCAAAGAACTGGCCGACACGCTGACACTCGACGTAGACAGCACTATGGAACTGAAACTTACGTTTGCGAGAGTAAAGAACGAGACAGGCGAGACATACGAAGAAACGACAGACTTCAATATTCTCGCCTATGAGAAGAACATGCTCGAAACAGGCGACTACTACATCGTAGACCCTGCCACAGGCTTGTATCTGGAAAATTCTACTGCACAATTTACAGACTACAGTGAAGCCGACGATGCCGGATTCTTGTGGAACATCCGCCAGCTCAACGCCTACGACAACAGATACCTGATATATGTGAAGGGAAAGACCACCCACTTCGATTCCAACGGCACCCTAACAACCAGAATTGACTACATGGCACAGAGCATCGACATACGCAAGCTCATAGGCGAAGAAAATCTCTATGCACTGCGCAACAGTGACGTGGCGAATATGTGCAAAGGCTTGTTCTGGAACATTGCCGTAAACGATGACGGCATAAGAAAGCCTACCGTCAACGAATCGAACAGCGAAACCGAATATCCGTTCATGATAATAGACAAAGAAACAATGGTCGGAATAGACGACGTGGAAAGCGTGCCGTCGGCCGAACCTGTCAGCCGCACATACTACAGCATCAACGGCATGCAGCTCAATGCACCGTGCAAGGGCATCACGATTGTCAAGACAGTCATGAGCGACGGCACAATCAAGACAGAAAAGATTTTAAAGAAATAGAAATCGCTATAGACTAATGAAACGAAAAAGAGGTTCGTCCAAAATGGAGAACCTCTTTTTTCGTGCGCTTCAGGATGGGCTTGAACCAACGACCCCATGATTAACAGTCATGTGCTCTAACCAACTGAGCTACTGAAGCAAGAAATCTTAAATAGATTAAACAGCGGTTATATACCGTCTTTAAAGTGATGCAAAGGTAGCTGTTTTTTGTGGAAATGCAATATCTTTGCAATCAAAAATTGAATAAATGGATAAAATTATAGGTATAGGCAATGCTTTGGTGGACGTGCTTATCCAAATTGAAGACGACAGACTGCTCGACGAGCTGCAGCTGCCGAAAGCCAGCATGCAGATAATCGACCGGGAGACCATGGATAAAATTTCGGCCAGAACGGCATCGATGCAGAAGTCTACAGCTACGGGCGGTTCGGCCTGCAACGCAATGAAAGCCATCGCAGAAATGAAAGGCGAAAGCGCATTCATAGGCATGATAGGCAACGACAACTACGGTAACTTTTTTGAGGATACATGCAATAGAACAGGAATTGGCACTACGCTCATACGCAAGCATGACATGCAGACAGGAGTGGCCACCACATTCATCTCTCCCGACGGCGAACGCACATTCGCCACATATCTTGGCGCCGCTTCGGCCATGAAGGACAGCGACCTCGACATAGGCATGATGTTCGGAAGCCGCTACATACTTATCGAAGGTTTCCTGGTGCAGGACAAGCAGCTTATTGCTAAAGCCGCTGATATAGCCGAACGCGACGGTCTGAAAATCAGTCTCGACATGGCCAGCTACAACATTGTAGAGAACGAAAGGGATTTCTTCAGAGAGTTCATCAGAGACCACGTAGACATCGTGTTTGCAAATCAAGAAGAGGCTCACGCCTTCACCGGATGTGAGAATCCGGAAGATGCACTCAATGAAATATCTGAACTTTGCGAAACGGCCATAGTAAAGCTTGGTCCCGGAGGCTCAATCATACGCAGCAACGGACATACCATACACCAGCCGGCTATGGATGTCGACAAGGTCATAGACACAACTGGGGCAGGCGACTTCTTCGCAGGAGGATATCTATACGGTCTGTCGATGGAACTGAGCGACGAAAAATGCGCACAGCTTGGAACGCTTCTCAGCGGACACGTCATACAGCACATAGGTACCACCCTATCCGACGACACGTGGAATACCATACGCAAAGAGGCTGAAAAAATATTGGTCTGAAGAAACGAAAGACTGTTCAAGGATAAAAAAGAATATAAAATAAAGTTCATATCATAATGCACAAGAGATTCTACATCACGGCCATTGCTCTGGCAATAGGCCTGTTCACGGCAAACGCACAGGACAAGAAAGCCGACAAGACGGGCGAAGCCGAACACAGATTCGAAATCGCAAAGAATCTGGATATATTCAATTCCATATACAAACAGCTGGAACTTTTCTACGTCGACACGCTCGATGCGCAGAAGGTCATCAGAGTAGGCATTGACGCCATGCTCGACGAACTCGACCCTTACACGGTCTACTATCCTGAAGAAGAGATGAGCGACCTGAAAATGATGACAACAGGAAAATACGGAGGTATCGGCTCAATCATACGCCAGCGCAAGGACAAATCGGTAATGATAGCAGAACCTTATGAGAATATGCCTGCGGCCGAGGTGGGACTCAAGGTCGGCGACATACTCAAACAGATTGACGATACCGACCTAACAGGAAAGAACACCAGCGAAGTCAGCGACATGCTTCGCGGCGAACCGGGAACAACTTTCGTCCTTAAGATACAGCGACCAGGCGAAAACAAGATGCGCGAATTCAAGATTACACGCCGAAACATCAAGCTCCCGGCCATACCTTACAGCGGCATGGTTGACAGTCTCGGCTACATCAACCTGTCGAGCTTTACTGAAAACTGCTCGTCGGATGTAAGAAAAGCTGTCATCAACCTCAAAAGTCAGGGAGCCAAAGCCATTGTACTCGACCTCAGAGGCAACGGAGGTGGACTTCTGCAGGAAGCTGTGGACATCGTGAACCTGTTCGTACCGAAAGGCAAAGAGATTGTTTCTACAAAAGGTAAAATCAAAGCCGCAAACTCCATATACAAGACATCATCGGAACCGCTTGATACGGACATACCGTTGACCATTCTTGTGAATTCCGGTACGGCATCGGCTGCCGAAATTGTTTCAGGCTCCCTTCAAGACCTGGACAGAGCAGTAATAATAGGTACACGCACATTCGGGAAAGGACTGGTGCAGACACCTAGACCGCTGCCGTATAACGGAAGTCTGAAACTGACATCATCCAAATACTACATTCCAAGCGGACGATGCATTCAGGCCATAGACTACAAGGACAGACGTGAGGCCCACTCGGACGGACGCATACCAGACAGCCTGACAACCGTATTCCACACGGCAGACGGACGTGAGGTTCGCGACGGAGGAGGAATAACCCCAGATATAGAGGTAAAGCACGACACACTGCCCAACCTGCTTTTCTACCTCTCAAACGATGATGTACTGGTTGACTACGCGACACGCTACGTCCAGACACACAAAGCACCGGCATCTGTGGCTCAGTTCAAGCTTACGGACGCCGATTACGAGGAATTCAAGAAAATGACCATCGACAGCGGATTTACATACGACCGGCTCAGCGGAAAGAGACTTGAAGAACTGCGCAAGGTAGCTGATTTCGAAGGCTATCTCGACGATGCCAAAGAAGAATTCGCCGCACTTGAAAAGAAACTCGAGCACAACCTGTCGAAAGAACTCGACCACTTCAGAAGCGATATAGAAAAAATCATATCACAGGAAATCATCAAAAGATATTTCTTCCAGAAAGGTATCATAGAAGAGCAGCTCAAGGACGACGAAGACCTCAAGGCCGCACAGAAGGTACTAGCCTCACATGATGAATACCTGCACATTCTCGGCAAGAAATAAAAAGACTACAAGGACAAACGATTAAAAACTTTCATAAATGAGCATCAACAACAAAGCGGCGAAAGCCAACAAACGATTCCTAGTAGGAATAGTGATTCTTGCAGTAGTAATGCTCTTCGCCGTAGGAGCACTGCTGGTACTCTCTCTCAAGTCTAAATCGGCCACAGAGGACATACCAGAAGACTACAAGTACGACATTGCATTCTCAAGTCTCGTATGGGGCGACTCGCTCGATGTAGCCGTAAACGGCACAGTAGTGTTCTCCGGCAAGGTAGAAAAAGGCACTGCAAGCGAATGCTATGCGTCAGGCAACGAAACAGGAAACGTAATAAGCATCTGCGATCTGAAGACAGGAAAGACATTCAACTACAATCTGCCAGACGAAGGAAGCTACGTTGCTGTCGAAAAAGATGACTCTGTAGTGTCGATAACTACAAAATCATTCCACGAACCTTAATTTCAGAACAGTCTGACCGTACAGGCTCTTGATACTAATCCCCGACCGATTGCCCACGGCATAAATTGATGTCAGACATTCGGACGGGGATTATTGCTTTTATATGCGTACTTGATGCCTTTAAACAGGCTGTGCCCAAAAGTTTTTCCGAACCTTACATCATGCACAGCAACAATGCTGACGATTGTATGCGGCTGCAGCAATGATACAAGCATACGACTACGGCATAATGTGAAAATCAGCAAGAAAAGTAAGTCGGCACAAACAAAAAATGACTAAATTTGCACTCAAGAACAATTAGGCATTCCAACAAATGCCGCAACTATAAAAAACAGAAATATTTATGGGAAAGAAAGCACTTTTGATGATTCTCGACGGATGGGGAATCGGTTCTCACGGTAAAGGAGATGTAATCTTCAACACTCCAACACCTTGCATTGACAAACTGACATCCGAAAACCCTCACTCTGAGCTCCAGGCCAGCGGAGAGAACGTAGGTCTGCCTGACGGACAGATGGGTAACTCTGAGGTCGGTCACCTCAACATCGGTGCAGGACGCATCGTTTATCAGGATTTGGTGAAAATCAACCGCGCTTGCAAAGACGGAAGCATCATGAAGAACCCTGAAATCGTTGCGGCATACGAATATGCAAAGAAGAACAACAAGAGCCTGCACCTCATGGGACTTACATCTACTGGCGGTGTACACTCTTCACTCGACCACCTCTTCAAGCTCATCGACATTGCCAAGGAGTACGGAATCGAAAATACATACGTTCACTGCTTCATGGACGGACGTGACACTGACCCTAAGAGCGGAAAAGGCTTCATCGAAGCACTGCAGAAGCACTGCGACGAGCAGACTGGCGCTATAGCTTCAATCATCGGACGTTTCTACGCAATGGACCGCGACAAGCGCTGGAACCGTATCAAGGTGGCTTACGACCTCCTCGTTGAAGGCAAGGGACGCCAGTGCACAGACATGGTTGCAGGTGTACAGAGCTGCTACGACAGCGATTCTGAAGACCACAAGGACACTGACGAATTCATGGAACCGCTCGTAAACGCAAATGTTGACGGAAGAATCAAGGAAGGCGATGCTGTCATCTTCTTCAACTACCGCAACGACCGCGCCAAGGAGCTCACAATCGTACTCACACAGAAGGATATGCCGGAAGAAGGCATGCACACTATACCGGGTCTGCACTACTGCTGCATGACTCCATATGATGCAAGCTTCACAGGATTGCACATTCTCTTCCCTAAGGAGAACGTAAGCAATACTCTCGGTGAATATCTCAGCTCAAAGGGACTCAAGCAGCTCCACACTGCAGAAACTGAGAAGTATGCACACGTGACATTCTTCTTCAACGGCGGACGCGAAACTCCATACGACGGCGAAGAGCGTATCCTCGTTGCTTCTCCAAAGGTTGCAACTTACGACCTCAAGCCTGAAATGAGCGCATTCGAAGTTAAGGACAAGCTCGTCGCAGCTATCAAGGAGAACAAATATGACTTCATCGTAGTAAACTTCGCAAACGGCGATATGGTAGGCCACACCGGCATCTACGAGGCTATCGAGAAGGCTGTCAAGGCTGTCGACACTTGCGTAGGTGAAGTTGTTGCTGCAGCAAGCGCTACAGGCTACGAGACAATCATCATAGCTGACCACGGTAATGCCGACAACGCTATCAACCCTGACGGCACACCTAACACAGCACACTCGCTCAACCCTGTTCCGTTCATCTACATCACAGAGAACAAGAACGCAAAGGTTAGCAACGGTATCCTTGCAGATGTTGCACCAAGCATCCTGCACATCATGGGTCTCGAACAGCCTGCTGAAATGACTGGAAAGAATCTTATTGAAGACTAATACTGCAAGCTCTGAACAATATATGTTCAAGCAGAAAAGATATTAGTATTCAATATACATAACACGAAAGGGAAACTGGCTCTCATGTCGGTTTCCCTTTCTTTTTTGTTTGTCCATGAAATATATAATAAGCGTTCCAACAAAAAGTGCAAGCAGAGTTAAAAGCACAACAACCAAATGTTAGGAAGGATGACTGTGAATCATAATACAGATGAAAAACGCATATAACCCTTATAAAAGCATAATACGCGCACTGTAAGCAAAATTATTCATTTTCCATATAAGCCATAGGAGTCATACCCAAACATCGCTATTAATACGGTATAAGACATCAGGTATACATAGTAAGCAACATTTATTAATATGGTAAAAATAAATGCGTGCCATTTCTCAAACATAAGAGAAACAGCACGCATTTACGGCTTACGTCAAACGTGGTTTAAATCAAATCTGAGCCGCGTTGAACATGTAGGTGTATATTGCAGAACAAAGTCCGACTACCATGAGCGCAAGTGTGCAGATGAGAAGGCTCCAGCGCATAGGACGTCTTGACCTGAAGCGTGGAAGCGGTTCGTCGGACGGTGAGATGTATATAGCCTTTACGACAAGCATGTAGTAGTAGAGAGATACAACCGTGTTGATGAGGGCAATGAACACTACAACCCAGTGGCCTGCATGGAATGCTGCGGCGAACACGAAGAACTTCGAGAAGAATCCTGCGAACGGAGGTATACCGGCAAGTGAGAAGAGTGCAATCGTCATCACGAACGAAAGCTTAGGATTGGTTGAATAGAGTGCACGGCATGTGTCCATAGTGACAGGCTGCTGCGTCTTTGCCTCTATTGTTGTTATGGCACCGAAGATGGCCATGTTGGCAAATACATATACAAACACATAGTATACGAGCGAAGCCATACCCTGTGACGACGGGTTGAGCGCAGCAAGAACTATGTATCCAGCCTGCGAAATACTACTGTATGCCATGAAGCGCTTGAGGTCGTGCTGAAGTATCGCAAAGAGGTTTGCAATAGTGATTGATGCAACGACCAATATGCTGAGCACGAGGCTGTATTCACGTACCATTGGAGGGAACACGTGTGTAAGCACGATTACCAATGTAAACGCGGCGGCACCCTTTGAAACAACAGAAAGATATGCGCTGACCGGAGTTGGTGCACCCTGATATACATCTGGTGTCCATGCATGGAAAGGAACAAGGCTGAGCTTGAATCCGAGTCCGGCAAGGAAGAGCACCATTGCCATTATCTGCAGAGGTGATGATGTCAGCATAGGACGCATATCGGCGAAATAAGTAGTTCCGCATGTAGCGTAGAGAAGCGAGACACCGTAGAGCATCATGGCCGAAGAGAACATAGAGTTGAGGATGAACTTAGCTCCAGCCTCGGCGCTGGTGTGACGGAACTTGTCGAACGCTGCAAGACAAGCCAACGGGATGCTGGCAAGCTCAAGTCCGACGTAGAGCATCATCATGCTTCCGGCGCTGACCATGAAGTAAGCTCCGAGAAGAGTTGTCATAATGATGATATAGAATTCGCCGGCACGCTCACGCATGTCGCCGCGAGAAAGCCATGCACCTGTCTGCATGAACACAATCAGCGATGCCAGCGTAAGTACGGTCTTTATTACCGATGTGATGGGCGATGAATAGTACATTCCTCCAAATGCCTGTCCCTGGAAAGGTATGGCACTGACAACCAGAGGCAGGAGCATGAACACACATGCCAGTCCCTGAAGAAGACGGTAGCGCGGACGCTTGATGGCTATGTCGGCCACGAGCACCACGATAATCGCCACAAGCAGGCTTATCTCTGCCCGCAGATTATATAAAACTGATATATCCATAATCGATTTTGTTATATTGTCGGTTTATTGATGGACTTATGCAGCGGATGTCATCGCATAATGTGTGAAATGACAGGCTCTACGCCTCCGCTGATGATGTTGCTGAACCAGAACGGAGCAAATCCGATTGCCGCGATTGAAACAACCAGGCAGATGACAGCCACACGTTCGTCCCAGCGGGCGTCGGTGAGCTTGAGGTGCTCAGGGTCGGTACATGTACCATAGAGGATACGACCGATAACACGCAGGATGTAGACCGCTGTGATTACGATGCTCATTGTAGCAATGATGGTGCATACGCGATGGAACGTATCGGCATTTTGGAAAGAACCGACAAACACTGTCATCTCAGCTACGAATCCGCTGAAACCAGGAAGTCCGAGGTTGGCAAGACCGGCAACAACGTAACCTGCCGAGAGGAACGGCATGATGCGCATGAGTCCGCGCAGACGGCGTATGTCACGCGTATGTGTACGTCCGTAAATCATACCGATGAGGGCGAAGAAGAGGGCTGTGGTAAGACCGTGGCTGAGCATCTGAAGCACACCTCCGGTTGCGCTGACACGTGTGCCCATAAGCAAAGCGAAGAGCACGAGTCCGCAGTGGCTCACAGATGAATATGCATTGATATACTTGAGGTCGGTCTGAACGACAGCTCCGAACGCACCGTAGACAACAGAAATTGTTGTGAGCACAAGGAAGAAGTCACCCCACATATCGAGTCCCTCAGGCATCAGATACATGGCTATACGGAAACATCCGTAGCCTCCAAGCTTCATGAGCACACCGGCATGGAGCATAGACACGGCTGTAGGCGCCGAAGCATGACCGTCAGGGCTCCATGTATGGAATGGGAAGAGAGCACCGAGCACTCCGAAACCTACGAACACAAGCGGGAAGAATATGTGCTGAAGGTTCACCGGAATAGTGTGCTTTGCTATCTCCTGCACGTTCATTGTAGTTGCTCCTGCACCGTAGTATATACCAAGTATACCGATGAGCAGAAGTGCAGAACCACCCATGAGCATGAGGGTGAGCTTCATGGCCGCATATTCCTTGCGTCCGCTACCCCACACACCGATAAGAAGGAACATAGGGATGAGGGCAACCTCGTAGAACATGAACATGGTGAAGAGGTCGGTCGAGATGAAGAATCCGAACACACCAACGCTCAAGAGGGTGAACCACATGAAGTATTCCTTAGTGAGCGGCTGAAGCCTCCACGAAGCAAAAGTACCTGTAAATACAATCATTGAACTGAGCATCAGCATGACGACAGAGATTCCGTCAATGCCGACCGAACAGCATATATTCAAAGGGGCGTACCACACGAAGCTGTCGACGAAAAGCATCTCGTCGGTTATTCCCGCACGGCGCATGCCCAAAAACTCTACAACAACATAGATCGACAGCACCAGCAGGGCCGACGAACCAGTCACCATAACTCCCCTGACCTGATTGACATTTCTCGCGGCCCAAAGTCCGAGAAGCATCAGCAAGGGTATCAGAACGAAAATGCCTAGTATATTCATAAGAAGAACAGAGTTATTAATGTCAAAATGATTATACCTCCGAGGAAATACTGAGTGTAGGTCTGAATCCTACCGTTCTGCAGAGGCTGTATGCTCTCGCCCGCTGCATTGGCACACCAGGCAAGGAAATTCATGAATTGGTCTATGACATGGCGGTCGAACCACGCGATAGGTGTAGATACGCAACGGAAGATAATCTTCTTTGTCACGAACATCCAAACCTCGTCCATATAGAAGCGCTTGTATGCCGCACGATGAAGCTTGCTGAAACGGCGTCCGAGCATGTCGGCAACCGGCTGGCTGGAACGTCCGTACATCCACACAGCAAGTGCGATGGCTATAACAGCCACAATGATGCTTGTGCATGCCACAGGAAGCTCAATCTCAGTGTCGAAGCTCTGTCCGTTGGCTGAAACGAAGTGGCCGAAAGGAATGAATCCGGCAACGAGCGTTACAGCAGCGAGTACTACGAGCGGAAGAGTCATTGTGACAGGCGCCTCGTGAGGCACGTGCTCAGCGTGGAGCTCCTTGTTCTCGTGTCCGAAGAATATGTTGCAGTAAAGACGGAACATATAGAAAGCCGTCATACCGGCAATGATAGTCATTATCCATCCCATTACAGGGCTGAATGCGAAACATGCGGCAAGTATCTCGTCCTTAGAGAAGAAGCCTGAGAACGGAGGTATACCAGAGATGGCAAGACATGCAATGAGGAATGTGATGCTTGTTACAGGCATATATTTGTGCAGGCCTCCCATTGTAGACATCTCGTTGCTGTGAACGGCATGTATGATACATCCGGCACCGAGGAAGAGGAGGGCCTTGAACATGGCATGTGTGAAGAGGTGGAACATTGAAGCCATGTAGCCGAGTCCGCCGGCATCAGGAACAGCTGAAGTGCAGACACCGAGCGAAACCATCATGAAACCAATCTGAGAGATGGTTGAGAAGGCAAGCACACGCTTGATATCGCTCTGTGCACAGGCAACTGAAGCCGCATAGAATGCTGTGAATGCACCGATGTAGGCAACCCAGTGGAGCACATCAGGAGCATAGGCGATGAAGAGCGGGAACATGCGTGCAACGAGGTATACACCGGCTACGACCATTGTGGCGGCATGGATGAGGGCTGACACTGGAGTCGGACCTTCCATCGCGTCAGGAAGCCAGATATGGAGAGGGAACATGGCACTCTTGCCGGCACCGCCGACAAACATGAGGCCGAGCGCCCATGGAAGAATCATGGCAGCCTGTGCCAGACGGCTCTCTTCAGGAGTGAACGAGAATGTTCCTGCATAGTAGCCGTAGAGAAGGATACCGATGAGGAAGCCGAGGTCGGCAAAACGTGTAACGATGAACGCCTTCTTTGATGCGAGGATGGCCTCAGGTCTTGTGTAGTAGAATCCGATGAGGAGGTAAGAAGAAACTCCCACGAGCTCCCAGAACACATACATCTGGAAGATGTTGGTTGCAACCACGAGTCCGAGCATTGAGAAGGTGAAAAGTGAAAGGAAGGCGTAGTAGCGCTGAAAACCGCGCTCACCCTTCATGTAGCCGAAAGAATAGATGTGCACCATCAACGACACCGTAGATATGACGATAAGCATCATTACAGATATCGGGTCGAGCATGACACCCATGTCGATGTGCAGTCCTGAAGTGAACGGCAGCCACTGGAAGTTCATAGGAACTACCGTAGGGAAAAGTCCTGCTTCGTTTCTGCCCGCAGAGAAATAGCTGAAAGCCGTGAAATAGCTCACCAGAGCCACGAGCGCAAGCGATATGGTGCCGATGACGCCCGCCACGCGGTGGGACATCTTCATGCCGGCCAATACCAGTACCAGAAAGCTCAGGAACGGCAGGGCAAGAATCAATATTGTATATTCCATAGAAAAAAATCGTGATAATGTGTTTATATTAACCCTTCATCTCAGATATGTCGTCAGTAACGACGTGGCGCAGATTGCGGTAGACATTGATAATGATGGCTATGGCAACAGCAGTCTCAGCGGCGGCGATGGCAATGCCGAACAGGCTGAAGAAGTGGCCTTCGAGATGTTCAGGATAGATATAACGGTTGAACACAGCGAAATTGATGTTAGTAGCGTTGAGCATGAGCTCTACTGATATCAGCAGCGCGAGCAGGTTCTTGCGTGTGAAGAATCCGTAGACTCCGCAGAACATCATGACCGTACTGATGACAAGATAATGTACGACGTGTATCTCCAATTCCATAATTATTTCTCCTTTGTTTGTTTCTTATCTTTTTTAGCTATCATTATCGCGCCAATCATGCACGACAGAAGCAGAACGCCGATTACCTCAAACGGAAGCACGAACTGATACTTGCCGGTTCCGACAAGCGCATGGCCAATCTCCTTTGTAGGGAGCTCTACGCCCTGCGGGATTGTGTTGACGACGAAACCGTTTGTACATACGAGGAACAAGACAAGTGCAGCACCGACAATCGTGGTCAACAGCACGCTGAACAGCTTCGAACGGCTGATGCGGTACTTCATGTTGCGGTCAGACTTAGTCAGAAGTATTGAAAATACATACAGAACGACGATACCTCCGGCGTAGACCATCAGCTGAACGGCGCTGAGGTAGTTGTAGCCGAGAAGTCCGTAGATGACACCAGTACCAAAAAGCACAAACAGCAGATATGTTGCCGAGTGCAGAATCTTTCCGGCCGTAACGGCCATGATGGAACAGAGGATTATTCCTGCGCCCACCACGTAGAAGACTATTTCCTGAAGTGATAATTCCATAATACTAATTGTTAGCGAGTGAAGAGCCTTCATGGTTCAGTGTCAGCAGCAGCTTGTCCTTCTCGAACACGGCATTCTCGAAATCGTTGGTGAATCCGATGGCGTGGTGAGGGCAAACATTGACACAGAGTTCGCAGAACATGCATGAACCAAGATTGTACTCATATTTCAACAAAACCTTTTTCTTCTTTCCGTCCTCGCCTTCACGCATCTCGCTCTGTATGCGGATGGTTCCGTTAGGACAATTCATCTGGCACAGACCGCAGGCCACACAGTGGTGATGGTTTGACTCATCGTGAAACATCACAAGCTTGGCGCGGTGGCGCTCAGGTATATGAAGAGTCGTATGACGATTCTCCGGATACTGCTCGGTCACGTTCTTCTGCAGGAACACCTTCATAGAAGTGCGCATACCTATCAGAAGACTCTTGATGCCGGAAGCATATCCCTCAAAATATTCCTTAATACTGCTCATTTGTAAATACACTTAAAATACTAATCCGAAAACCTTGCACAGCGTCATTACGAGAAGAACCAGCAGGGACGCAGGCATGAGGTACTTCCACTCCAATATAAGAACCTGGTCGATTCGCAGACGCGGGAACGTCCAGCGTATCCACATCAGCAGGAAGACCACGAAGAAGGTCTTGCCCATGAACCAGATGAATCCAGGGATGTAGTCCATGACAGCGTTGAAGCCGTCGAGACCTGCAATGTGCAGAGGCATCCATCCGCCCAGGAAGAGGGTAACGGCAATACCGGAAGTGATGAACAGGTTCAGGTACTCTGCCAGGTAGAAGAAGCCGAAGTGCATACCGGAATATTCAGTATGATAGCCGGCCGTAAGTTCCTGCTCGGCCTCGGCAAGGTCGAACGGTGCACGGTTGGCCTCGGCGTTGCCGGCGATGAGGTAGATGATGAAAGCAGCTATCGCAGGGATGTGGCCCTTGAAGATGTTCCATCCGTCGGCCTGATAACCTACAATAGACTGTATGTCCATTGTTCCGGTGAGCACAACCATGGTGAGCACGCTAATGCCGATTGAAAGTTCGTAGCTGATAATCATGGCACCGCTTCTGACAGCACCGATGATGGTGTACTTGCTGTTGCTGCTCCATCCGGCAAGCAGGATACCCAGCACGCCGATTGAAGAAACGGCAAGAACGAAGAAGATACCTATGTCCATGTGGATAATCTCGCCTCCCTTGTTCCACGGCAGACAAGAGAATGTCAGGATGGAAGCCAGGATAACGAGGAACGGAGCCAGGTTATAGAGGAACTTGTCGGAATTCTTGAGTGAAATGATTTCCTTTGTCAGAATCTTCAGTACGTCGGCAGGCACCTGAAGGAGTCCGCCTTTTCCTCCGACACGGTTAGGACCGATACGGCACTGGAATGCTGCGCAGACCTTGCGCTCCATATATATAAGTATGATGGCCATAACGGCATACATGACCATGATGAACACTCCAACGACGACACCTTCCAATATCAGTGCCAGCCATTGCGGCATGACGCTGCACAACCATTCGTGCACGCGCAACAGCAAAGGCTGAATGTTATAATAATCCAAATAGGGTTGATTCATATCGTTATCTGTGAATATGGGTTGAACATTATCTGTCTATATCAGGGATGACAAAGTCGAGCGTACCGCCTATGGCGATGAGGTCGGCCAGCTTCTGTCCGCGGCAAACCGTATCCATGGTGTGCACCAGAGGCAGACCAGTAGAACGGTAGTGCAGACGGTAAGGGCACTTGTCGCCGTGGCTCTCTATCATCACGTCGAACTCGCCTCGGCTGGTCTCCACCGAAGCAGAGAAGTTGCCTTCAGGAAGCTTGATGATAGGCTTTGTCTTCACCTTGAACTCACCCTCAGGAATATTGTCGATGAGCTGTTCGATGATGTGGCACGACTCGAGAATCTCGTCCATACGCACCATGTAGCGTGCGAAGGAGTCGCCCTCTGTACGTGTGATTTCCTTAAACTCAACCTTGTCGTAGAGGGCATACGGATGGTGCTTGCGCACGTCGTTCGACCATCCCGAAGCACGTCCCGTACCGCCGGTGGCACCGAGCGAGATGGCATCCTCGCGGCTGAGCACTCCGACACCTTTCAGACGGGTCTGTGCGATGACGTTTCCTGTGAATATGTTGTGATAGTCAGGAAGCACGCTGTAGAGATGCTTGATGAAGTCCTTCACCTTTTGGCAGAAGTCAGGCTGAATGTCGGCCTGCACGCCACCTATCATGTTGTAGTTCTGAATGAGTCGTCCGCCGGTAGTTTCCTCGAAGATGTCGAGAATCATTTCGCGCTCGCGGAAACCATAGAAGAACGGTGTCAGACCACCCATATCCATGACGAGGCATGAATAGAAAAGCAGGTGGGAGTCGATACGCTGAAGTTCATCCATGATGGTGCGGATGTACTGCGCACGCTCAGAAATCTCTATGCCTGCGGCTTTCTCTATGCACATGCACAGTGCATGGCGGTTCTGGTGTGCACTGAGGTAGTCGAGACGGTCGGTGAGCGCAAGAGTCTGCGGATAAGTAAGACTCTCGTTCATCTTCTCTATGCCTCGGTGTATATATCCCAATATAGGGTCGACCTTGCGGATGTTCTCGCCGTCGAGCGATGTACGCATACGGAGCACACCGTGGGTTGACGGGTGCTGAGGTCCGATATTGACAACAAACTCGCTCTTGTCGAACACGGTGTTCTCACGCTCGTCGATTGTGCCGTCGGGATTCATGAAATACTCGTCAGTGACGTCGGCATTCTCCTCGTTCTCCATGTTGAGCGGATTGGAGTTCATGTCGTAGTCCTTGCGGAGCGGATAGCCCACCCAGTCCTCACGCAGGTAGATGCGGCGCATGTCGGGATTGTTGAGGAAACGTATTCCGAAGAAATCATAAACCTCGCGTTCCTTGATTTCTGCAGTCTTCCACAAATCGCATACGCTCGGCAGGAAAGCCTGGTCGCGGTCGGAAGTGGCTGTCTTGAGCACAACCTGCGCATGTGTCACGCTTGACTCCAGATAGTAGAGTGCACCGAGACTCTCGCCCCAATCCATACCGACGATGTCGCGGAGGAAGTCCATAGGCTCCTCGCTGTCGCGGCGAAGCATCTCGGCCGCACGGCGGAAGTCCTGCGGAGACAATTCAATTATTCTCTCGCCTTTCTCAGACACAACTGCCTGCGGAAAGGCCTTCAATATCTTTTCAGTCTGTTCCATTGATTATTCGTTTTCGTTATCAGGTCTTTTCTCTTTCCTGTTGACGCCTCCGAGGAACTTCTCAACCTTGATTTTCCTCTGCAGCTGCATCATGCCGTAATAGAAAGCCTCTGGGCGCGGAGGGCATCCAGGGATATAGACATCGACCGGAATAATCTTGTCGATGCCGTTTACGACATGGTACGACTTGATGAAAGGACCGCCGGAGATGGTGCATCCGCCCACGGCAATGACATACTTAGGTTCGGCCATCTGGTCGTAAAGACGCTTGAGCACCGGAGCCATCTTGTAAGTTATGGTACCCAGCACCATAATCATGTCGGCCTGACGAGGAGAGTTACGAGTGACCTCGAATCCGAAACGGGCCATATCGTAGCGGGCGGCACCGAGGGCCATGAATTCGATGGCACAGCAGCTTGTTCCGAACGTGAGCGACCACAGCGAATTGCTGCGTCCCCAATCGATGAGCTCGTCGAGTGTGCCGACAATTACACCGGCGCCGTTCATGTTGAGCTCCTTCACCATGCGTTCAAGATAGTCGTTGTTCTTGAACTCTTCATACTTCATCGAACGAATCGATGTACGCTTCTTTATATCCATTCCAACGCTCCTTTCTTCCAGGCATAGACAAGACCCAGAACCAAAATCAACAGGAAAAAGCCGACGCTAGCAAGGGCATAGATGCCAAGCTCGGCGGCGACTACAGCCCACGGGAAGAGGAACACTGTTTCGATGTCGAACATCAAGAACAGAATTGCAAACAGATAATATCCCACACGGAACTGTACCCACGACTGTCCTCGCGTAGGTATTCCACATTCGTAGGGCTCACCCTTCTGCTTGTTGTAAGAGCGAGGAGCGACCAGTTTGGCAATGGTCATCGCAGCTACAACCAGCGCAACGGCTGTGAGCACCACAACTACTAGAAAATTGAAAAACATATATGAAAATATTACTTATTTGTTTATCGAACGACAAAAGATGCAGACGCGGGATTTGTGCAGACATGACTGCCGGCAAAACAAAAAAAGAATCCGGCTGACTGCACATCATACCGGCTACACAATTATCCTTTCGAGCATATAGACATAATAATCAGCAGAATCGTACCGGACAATACGGCACGAAGACACGGCAGGCTGAAGGTCTGTATAATGACTGCGGACATCCGACATGGCTGTCGCTCCAATCATATCTGCTATGAATTTCAAGCTGTCAAGGCTGAACACGGGATCATCGCATGCACATTGGGTTATGCAGGCTTTGCCGCAATCCAGAAGATATTCCATAGTGGCAGAAAAAGCATCTTCCGGAGAATCTATGATACATTCGGTGCTGGCATGGAATGAAGGCACACTCTCCCTTACGGTGTCGGGCACCGCCGAACTCATTTTCCACACCGACACGAACAGCAGGAAAAAGAGGAAAAACAGGGACTGCTTCAATATATTTTCCATCTCACCTTTTATCTAAAAACCACATACCTTAACGTCCAAAGCACGCGAAACAAGTGAACAGACATGAGGCTATACCTAAAACATGGCAAAGTTATACAAATATTTTGACAGAAAACAGTGCCAGAGTAACAAATATTTCACACAAGTAAAGATTTTATGACATATATCTACCTTCACCATGCCGGTGCCTGCAACCAGCAAACGCGAGCGCCCGGAATGTGCACTGCGGGCGCCCAAAAATGAATTTACGAGGGCCCGGCCTAAAATTTATGAGCTCGCATGAAAAAAAAACGAGAAGTACCATTCATCACGAACAGCACCTCCCGAAACAAAAAATAAAGTTCTTATTATATAAAGTAGAAAGGGATCCAGATATATATGCAAGACTTACTTGCGTCCGCTTACGACCTTGCCGGAACTGTGTCCGGAAGATTTGGAAGAAGTTCGTGAAACATTTCTCGACGAACTCCTCATATTGCTGGAACTTCTGCGTCCTCCGGCCGAACTGACTCCCGACGTACGTGATACGTGTACGGCCTGCCCTCTTCCTCCATCCGGCTTTGACGGTTTCCCCGGACGACGTGAAGACTCGTGCTCAGGGCGTTTGTTGTAGTCTGGTCTAGGCGCAGGTTTCATGTGGCCTTCACCGAAATGGAAAGGAGGCCTTTCGGGATGCCTGTCAGGCACGCGCCCTGGTGCCACAACCGGGGTAAATCTGTATGGGCGCGGACGCGGCGGCATGCCATGGAAAAAATGTCCTCCGCAATACGAAGTATAATATCTAGGAACGCGATAGTAAAACCGCCTAGGCCGTACATCTATCGAAAGAATCAGCAGATTCCACGTATTGCGGACGAAAGAAATCGGCCTATACAGATAATCATATCTGGCAAGCGCAGTCCATGCCGCGGCGCCCAACAGCCTGCGGAGCGCGTTGTCGCGCATCTCAACGACATACATGTATTCGTCGTAACGTCGTCCGAGAGCTATATCGTCAAGATAATCATTTACGCCATAGAGATAGTCGTAGTTGATGCAGTACAAGTCATCAATGCATCCTGAGCTCAACCCCAACGTATACACCATCCTGTCGGTCAGAAGCCTGGCATTGAATCTGAGTTCTTCACCAGTCATAGGCCGGGCATAAGAAGCCGTCTGCCCGAAAAGCGCTAGAGCAAGCGCTAGAATAAATGTCCTGATAGCTTTCATATACCAATGAGTTTTTGATGTTAATGCTGAATGATTATTCTTACTCACATGGCAAAAATACATGAAAACATTGTACATGGAAAGGGATAAATCCTATATCGCAGGAGAAAAAGCCTAAGGTTGGTAGGGATTTTCCACGGACGCACATAACTTACCGCAAGCCAGACTGACGACAGGCACGCAAAGCCGTGACGAGCCACACAATGAACACGCCACGCAGAAGCAGGGGCATGGATACCGGGAATATAACCATTACAAGCGACAGCATCAGATTTATAAGGCATATGGCCTGTACAGGACTTACCTTCTCTTCAAGAATCCGAGAAAAAAACAAAGCAACCGTAACCAGCATACGCAAGGAGAACATCCGCAAACGGGAAACTGCTGCTGAAACTGAAAATCCACTTTGATAAACGGACACGCCGGACATTGTCATACAATCTTTCTTCATAACTGCTAATATTTATTTGTTAAAACTTACATGTGCAAAGTAAGTTCACAGCAGTGTCAGAATACGGCACAACACAAGGTCTTTTGAACTACATTGAGGCAGATTTGGTTAATTTTTGCAAATATTCTATCATATATGTCTTGAAATCGTCAGAATCTACAATACGGATATCATCCATGAGGCCAGCAACGAAACGTCCTATGCCCTGAAAACTGCAAACATGAAGGGACAGCAACCAGTGACGGTCATCGACAATCACAAAGTCTTTCTTATACACAGGATATTCTTCCATGAGCAGATTTGCAGAGAAAAGTCCCATAAGTAATTTGACACGATAACGTTTCTCGCCGGAAAACCCAAATATGTCTGTGAAATATTCCATGTGCGAGGATGTATATTTCCACTTATCCGGCAGAACGGTAACGCCACCACGTATACGCGAAACTTTGAAAGTTTTGTTCTTGCCGCTCGAAATCTCAAAACAGCGCACTTCACTATCATTCATCAACAATCGGAACGGCTCAACCATACGGTCAGACACGACTCCGCTGTGAGGAGAAAAGTATTCATGCATGACAATCATAAAGCGTCCGCTTATAGCTTCATGTATGGCCTCTACATTTGCGGCCAGAAGAGGATTGACCTTTACATCTGACTTGAAATCTGCACTGTATATGGATGCAAATTTCTTCTTCAGACTCTGCACAGCAGGAGACTTGTCATCGACTTTGCTGAGAATATTGCCCAAAGCGTCAAGCTCGCGTCCGGTAAACCGGATGCATTCAGAAATATCATGTATGAAGGGAGACGACGGGTCGATACTGTATATGCCGTCATTGCATACTACGGTAAAACCGGCATCGCGCAGGAAATCAATATAACGGTAGACAGACCGCGGCGAAAGGCCAAGCTTCGAGCCTATCTCGCCGACACGATACATTGTATTGCGTGAAAGGAGGCTGATGAGCCTCAACTGTCTTCCGAACTTGTCGAGTTCCATAGATACGACGTTTTATGCAGAGAATCAGAAATCGAGTTCAAGCTGTCCGTCGCCAAGCAGATTGAACGTCTTTCGGTGGTATGGAGATATGCCGTGCTCGCGTATGGCTTCACGATGTTCACGTGTCGGGTATCCTGCATTGCGGTTCCAACCGTAGTAGGGATACTCAAGATGCAGTTCCTTCATGTAGTCATCCCTGAAAGTCTTTGCCAGAATAGAAGCGGCAGCTATCGACTGGTACTTACCGTCGCCTTTGACGATAGTGGTGAAGGGAAGATCCTGATACTGACGGAAACGATTGCCGTCGATTATGAGAGTCTGCGGACGCACACTTAGCTGGTCGATTGCTCGGTGCATTGCCAATATACTGGCATTGAGAATATTTATTTCGTCAATTTCGGCCGGTGTGACCACACCTACAGCCCAGGCTACAGCATCGCGCTCGATTTCCTCACGAAGAGCATAGCGTCTGGAGGCACTGAGGCGCTTGGAATCATTCAATGCTTCATTGCGGTAGTCCTTAGGCAGAATGACGGCCGCGGCATAGACACTGCCTGCCAGACATCCACGGCCAGCCTCGTCGCATCCGGCCTCAATGAGCTGTTCATTATAATAAGGGAGCAACATGAATAAACTTAAAAAGTTCTGACAAATATATTATACATCGGCAGTAGTAACTTTACAATTACTTGCTTTTGACAATAGAGCTCATCGGATTGCGCAAACCCTTGCCTTTTATATAGAAGGCCTTGGCAGTTCCGAACTTCAGATAAAAGTCAATGCGTATGGGCAGATGGTTCTTGTCATCCGTAACATAGAAACGAAGCAGTTCCTTAGACTTTTCTTTCTCTTCGTAGTCAAGCAGCGAAAAGACAAGGCAACGGTACGTCACATCATCGTTGGCCTTGAAGTTTTCCTTCCCCATATATATGAGTGTCTGCTCCTCGACCTTACGTCCTGTGGCCATCTGGAAATGTATCTTCTGACCTACTTTGTAGTTGGACGGATCGAAAGATCGCGCCAAGGCAAGAATGCTTAGCATGTCGTAGTTGCACTCGTCGCTGACATGTACCGCATCAGACCACTTGCGGTCTTTATTGAAATAACGCAGGTGCACACGACTCTTGTTGTTCGGATAACTGTAGCGGACTTCAGAAATTGTGTAGCGTCGTCCTTCTGTAGCACCTTTACGGAAATACAGAGGAACGAGCTTCGAAGTAAAATAGCATGTCAATGTATCCTTCATCGGGAAAAGTGCGTTGCAACGTTTGTTGCCCACACACAGCAGGTCGGAGCGAAGCACGTTCTTGCCTTCATACACATCATTGCGTATGTTGTAATATGCCGTACCGGCCTTTACCCATATGAACTTCCAATTGAAATACAAATCATAAGTAAGACTCTCACCAGCACTGAATGCCGTATTTTCCGTATCACACTGGGCCATCATCTTGCATGGGGCCAAGAATACCAGCAGAAAAACTGCCACGGTTCCAATAAAATGCTTCATACCAATGACTCTTATTTATCGGATTAAACATCGCATACCTGAATTTACCGAGATATTGCCGGACTACTTTTTCTTGTTCCGCTCACGCTCGGCATTTCGGCTTTTAACGGTCTTTTCCTTATCCGGTTTCTGCTTGGTTATCTTTTCAGGCTTCTGGTTTGTGACTGGTACAGCCTTTGGATTCCAGCTCTGCGAAATTTCCCAAAGAGCTCTGAGCTTTATTGCACCGGGATAGTAGAATACCTCCTCAGGCTGAAGCTTCTTATCATATTCACCAGTATCCCATATGCCGTTGCCGTTGCTGTCATAAAACAGACGTAAATAATATGTTCCAGGCATTATGAAATAGAAATCGGCTTTGCCGTTTTTGCTCTTTACCGTCTTGACAACCTTGTCGGATCCGTCCATCAGCTGTACTATTGCAGAGGTATCCGCATTGACAAGATTTACAAACAAAGTGCTGTATTCGTCGAGCGACTTAACCTTTATGGTCTTCTTAATACCTTCGTTGCGCTTGCCGTATATACTGACGAAAGCACCGGTATCTACCACCATCTGATATTCTGTATCCAACTGCCATTCTGCATAAAATCTGTACTTGCGGAGCTGGCCCGGCAACTGTTTCAATATGAAAGGTTGAGGAGTCAATACCGAATCCTGCTTAAGATAAAAATGCACCATATCCATATGCAGCGTGTCAATAGGCTCATCAGGGACAATGTCGATATTCTTGTCAGGATCCAGAGAACTTGACGAAGAAAGCTTCATCTCGAGGAATTTCTCCGGCATCGGCGGAACCACAAATTCCTTATCAGGAGGAAGACTATAAAGGCTGTCCAACGACTTTTGGTCACCGCTCTCCTTGAAACGGCGCTCCAACTCGCGACGTTCGCGTTTCAAGACTTTTTGGGCATTCTTGAATTTCTGTTCAGACTCCTTTGCCCACTGCTCATACTCCTGCTGATACTCCTTGGCCAATCGGCTTTTTGTAACTTTTGAAGCCAGCTCAAAAGGTTCTACGGTTTCAACAAGCTTGCCCAAAGAATCGGTTGCCATGAAAGACGCCGTAAAATTCAACGTGTCCAGATTATAAACCAACGAATCACGTATCCAATATGTTACAGTATCATTACCGGCTGTATGCTCGATATCAAATAAATTACGTTCATCAAAATTGATTCCTTTTATAACGGGCAATTTATCACTAGGAGAAGTGAAATAGAACGTGAAGCGATTCAATGTCGGACGCTCAGCCTTCAACAGATATCTGTCGGTAATTTTCTCCTGAAAAGCCAAAAGGCGGATATCGTCAGGGTAGAAATGTGTATAATTTACCGTAACGATAGAATCATAATGGATACTGTCGTGCCAAATAGTATCATACCTAACATCTGGAGCACACGAAGTAGAAATCACACGATCAGTAAAAGCTATCATCTCGCTTTTCTGATCAAACATGTAGTTCTGGTTCTGATCATTGAGTGCATAGACTCTATACTTGCGGTTGGGGTCTATACCTTTTATCACGAAATGTCCACGGCTGTCTGTACGCGAAAGGCGTTCAAAAGGTTTCGTTTCGAAAACACTGTCTTCCATTTCTGAATAGATTCCTACCAGCATACCTTTTATAGGTTCAAGATTTGATGCATCAAGGACATTTCCGGAAATCTGAAAGGTATCAATCTTTTCTCCCGTAGAAAAAGAGAAAGCATAATCGCCCAAAGGATTTCCTTCATTGTTGTCTTCTATTGCATCAGAAAAATCAATAGTATAGGTAGTACTGTCCCGTAAAGTATCAAGAATGTTTATTGTGATTTTCTTACCTGAAGCTGTAATTTCAGGTTGTTCCTGCTGGGGAGGAGAGACAACGACTTTCTCACTCGCATTTTCAATTTTTATATTCTCATCAAAAGTAAGCACTATTCTTTTAGGCCTGGCTTTGACCGCCCTATCAGCAGGCGAAGTACCAACCAGTACTGGCGGCGTTTCATCATATGGTCCACCGTCAGGCGAACCCATGTTTGCACAAGCTGCAACCATTATGACCGCCATTAAAATAAATAATGCCTTATAGAGATTTCTTTTCATACAAAGAAATGTGGATTGCTATATACATAATACCCGCTGACACACGGCAAAGCCTGATTAAGCCTTGCCGGATGCAGCGTTCATACTATTGTTAAGTTCAATAAGCTCGTCCATATATGTTCGTCCGTTGCTCAAACGAGGTATCTTATGCTGACCGCCAAGTTTGCCCTTGCGCTTGAGCCATTCGTCAAACAGTCCACTATGAGCCTCAATGATTTCCAATGGCTGAAGAGTAATATTTTTGCTTCTCTTAGCTTCATAATCAGAATTTATGCCTTGCAATGACCTATCGAGTATAACAGCAAACTCTTCTACTGACGCAGGGCGTTTGGCAAATTCTATCATCCACTGATGCCTGCATTTGGCATTGGCATCCATGAAGATAGGAGCAGCTGTATAATCCTTCACCTGAGCTCCCGTAGCCAGACAAGCCTGGGCCAGTCCCTTTTCGGCATTGTCGACAATAAGTTCTTCTCCAAATGCATTTATAAAATGCTTTGTACGTCCTGTTATGACAAACTTATAAGGATTCTTCTGGGTGAAACGCACAGTATCGCCTATCATATAGCGCCACAATCCGCAAGTTGTACTGATAATCATGGCATAGTTCACTCCTGGCTCAACATCAATGAGAGGTACAACCCTAGGATTTGGTTTGTCTATATCTTCCATTGGCATAAACTCATAGAAAACACCATAATCAACCATCAGAGACATAGCAGGATCAGACAAGTCTGTCTGCACTCCGAAAAATCCTTCACTCGCATTATATGTCTCCATATAGTGCATGTTAGGATTCTTGATGATGTTCTTATACTGTTCTCTGTAAGGAGTAAATGCAACGCCACCATGGAAGAATACCTCCAGGTTAGGCCATATAGAATCCAAGGTAGACTCGCCGCTGAGTTCAAGAATACGATTGAGAACGGACAGCATCCATGAAGGGACACCACTGATGTTGGTCACATTCATATTCATTGTCGCGCGTGCAATCTTATCCCTTTTTTCTTCAAAATCGCTAAGAAGCGCAATGCTCTTCTCTGGTACACGTGTTTTGTTGACTATACTCGGTACATTTTCTATAAGTATGGCGCTAAGATCACCGACAAGACTCTTCGGTGTATTGAGATTTGGAGAATGGCTTCCGCCTAGGATAAGGCTTTTGCCGCTGAACATAGAACTTTTGGGATTAATGTTCAGATAACTTGCCACGCAGTCTGTTCCACCACGATAATGGGTATCTTTAAGACCGTCACTGCTGACAGGAATGAATTTGCTCTTATCGTTGGTTGTTCCCGACGATTTTGCGAACCAATTTACTTTTCCGCGCCACAGGACATCCGACTCGCCCTCGCGCATTCTCTGGATGTAGCCTTTAAGCTCCTCATACGTCTGCACACCGACTTTGGAGACGAAATCTTCATAAGACGAAATGCTGCTGTAATCGTGCTGTTTTCCCCACTCCGTCATTTTTGCGGCATCCACCAAATGTCGCAGGACCTTGCTCTGCAGCTCCTCAGTCCTATTAGCATAATGTTCTATCGCCTTTTGACGCGAAGAAAAATAAACCTTGTTGAGTATCCCTGTTACATTCATCACTAAATATTTTATGCTACAAAAATATATTAAAAACTTGATATGACCTACAGTACTGCCCAAAAAGAAACAACGTACAAACAGTACACAACATTTAAATACAGTATGCACAAAATCAGGTACACCATTGTGCATTTTGTTTCAATAAAACAAGCACCCGCAAAACATGTCAACAAATGCCATCAACATTCTTTTCCGAATGTTTCTGCATTATGGCAGAGCGCAAACCGTCATCCGCCACAACCTTTTCGAATGCGCATTTTGAAGCGTTCTGCTGGCTCTCTTTCTTAGTATACCCTTCACCTCGACCACAAAGTATACCTTCCACATAAAAATCCGAAACAAAGACGATTGAATTATTCCCGTCCGTATATTTTTCATCAACAATTTCATAAGAATAATCAAGATGGCGTTTTTGACACCATTCAATCATACGGCTCTTGAAGTTGTTTTCCTTTAAAGCTACTTCGTCAATATTAATATATGTTGCAAATATACGCTCTTTCATGAAGCGCTTGCAATAACCGTATCCTCGGTCAAGGTATATGGCACCAAGAAGAGCCTCGAAAGCATTTCCGCATACATAACTGTTATGAGCAGTCGTAGTTGCGCCGTAATGCTCAACCATATCCGACAGTCCTATTTCTGAGGCCAAGCGGTTCAATGTTTCACGTTTTACGAGCCTGCTCCGCAATGTTGTCAGAATCCCTTCAGAACTATTTGAAAAATGCGCATACAAGACGTCTGCGACAACAGCTCCCAGAACAGCATCACCGAGATACTCTAACCTTTCATTGTCGGCGACACAGACATTCAGTTCTTTAGCATGCGAAGTATACGACTTATGCCTTAGAGCCTGTTTGTAAAGTTCAATATTCTTGGGATAAAAGCCCAATATAGGATAAAGTCGCAAAAAAGGCTCCTTATCCCTCTGGAAAAGGAGCCTTAAGTTATCTAATAGAATTCGAAACACAGATTATTTGTATTTCTTGAATATCACGCATGCATTATGGCCTCCGAAACCGAAAGTATTGCTGAGGGCAGCACGTACGTTTCTTTCCTGTGCCTCATTGAAGGTGAAATTCATATTATAATCTATCTCTGGATCTTTGTCTTCTGGATCGTGATTGATTGTCGGAGGTATAATATTGTCTCTGACAGCCAACACGCTTATCATTGCTTCAACAGCACCAGCTGCGCCCAACAGATGTCCTGTCATAGACTTAGTTGAGCTGATATTCAACTTGTAAGCGCTATCGCCGAACACTTCCTTTATGGCCTTAGCCTCAGAAATATCACCTACATGAGTAGATGTTCCGTGAACATTGATATAGTCAATATCATCTGGTGTCATTCCAGCATCCTCAAGAGCACGCTTCATGACGAGCTTAGCTCCCAAACCTTCTGGGTGTGATGCTGTGATATGGTATGCGTCAGCAGACATGCCGGCGCCAGCCATTTCAGCATAAATCTTAGCTCCACGGGCTTTAGCATGTTCCAGCTCTTCCAGAATAAGAATTCCGGCACCTTCACCCATTACAAATCCGTCACGGCTTGCACTGAAAGGACGAGAAGCATGAGTAGGATCATCATTTCTTGTAGACAACGCTTTCATGGCATTGAAACCACCAACTCCCGCAGGCCAGATAGCCGCTTCGGCTCCGCCAGTTATTATAGCACTGGCCTTACCCAGACGGATAAGATTGAATGCATCGGCCAAAGCATTTGACGAAGAAGCACAAGCTGAAGTTGTTGTGTAGTTCGGACCATGGAATCCATATTCAATAGAAATGTGTCCTGCAGCGATATCGGCAATCATCTTAGGGATGAAGAACGGATTATACTTAGGTCCCAGCTGAGGTCCGTTTACAGCATAGTTACCAGCCTCCTCCTCAAATGTATGTATACCACCGATTCCGACGCCGAGCACGACTCCGATATTGTCCTTATCGACTGTTTCCAGATCAATTCCAGAGTCTTCGAGCGCCATCTTTGCCGCAGCGACAGCATATTCCGTATAGAGGTCCATTTTACGGGCTTCCTTACGGTCTATATACCTGCTTTCGACAAATCCTTTAACCTCACATGCAAATTGAGTTTTGAACTGGGATGCGTCGAAATGAGTAATAGGAGCAGCACCGCTCACACCCTTCTTGAGATTCTCCCAAGACTCTTCAGCTGTAAGGCCAAGAGGTGTAATGGCACCCATACCTGTTACAACAACTCTCTTTAACTCCATAAATTATTAATATATATAATTGGAATTGATTATTTAGCGTTCTTTTCGATATAATCGATAGCATCGCCTACTGTAGAAATCTTCTCTGCCTGATCATCTGGAATATTGATTCCAAAAGCCTTCTCAAACTCCATGATAAGCTCTACAGTGTCCAATGAATCTGCACCGAGGTCATTTGTGAAGCTAGCTTCTGGCTTTACTTCTGCTTCATCAACACCAAGTTTATCAACGATAATAGCTTTTACTCTTGATTCAATTTCTGACATAACTCTAAATTTTAAAATGTTATTAAAAATGATTTGTTTATTCTTTTCTCCGTGCAAAGGAACAAAAATATCCTTAGTTGTGCAAAAATAAAACAGATAAATTGAGCAAAAATGCACACACAGCATTGCTTTTGTGCATTTATTTCCTATTTTATAGCACAAACTACATTTTCCAGCCAATAGTTGCTATTGGTGAAGAGCACGGTCAAGCCTCGTTTTTGTTACTTCTCTTACGTTCAAGATGATTGAGAATAATCTTTCTGATTCTCATGCTCTTCGGTGTAACCTCCACGTATTCATCTTCCTTGATATACTCAAGAGCCTCCTCGAGAGAAAGTATTACAGGCGGTATAATTCTAGCCTTGTCATCTGTACCGGAAGCACGAGTATTTGTAAGCTGCTTTGCTTTTGTCACATTTACCACTAGGTCATTGTCGTGGACATGCTCACCGACCACCTGTCCTGCATAGACTTCATCACCAGGGGAAATGAAGAACTTGCCTCTATCCTGAAGATGGTCAATAGCATAAGCAAATGCTGTACCGCTCTCAAGTGCAATCATTGAACCATTAGTGCGCCTTACCATATCGCCTTTGTACGGCTGATAATTTTTGAAACGATGCGCCATTATGGCCTCACCCTGACTTGCAGTAAGTACATTTGTTCGAAGACCGATGATGCCTCTTGAAGGTATTTCGAATTCAATGTTCACTCTATCTCCCTGAGCCTCCATTGATACCACCTCGCCCTTACGTCGTGTGACCATATCAATCATCTTGCTTGAGAAATCCTGCGGTACACTGATTGTAAGCTCCTCTACAGGCTCACATTTCACGCCGTTTATTTCCTTATATATGACCTGAGGCTGTCCTACCTGAAGTTCATAGCCCTCGCGACGCATAGTTTCAATGAGTACGGAGAGGTGCAGCACACCACGTCCGCTGACAATCCAGCTGTCCGTGGAATTCTCCTTTGGCCTAACCTTAAGTGCAAGGTTCTTCTCAAGCTCTTTCTGCAGACGGTCATTTATATGACGGCTAGTGCAGAACTTGCCTTCTTTTCCGAAAAACGGTGAATTGTTTATAGTAAAGAGCATACTCATCGTAGGCTCATCGATGCTTATGGTAGGCAGTGGTTCAGGCTGTTCAAAATCACAAATCGTATCACCGATTTCAAAGTTCGAAAGACCTATCACAGCACAGATATCGCCGCTGCAGACCTCATCCGTAGCCTTGTGGCCCATACCTTCAAAAGTATGAAGTTCCTTGATTTTGGTTTTTTCCATAGAGCCGTCACGATGAACGATAGTGATGTTCATACCGTTCTTGAGCACGCCCCTATGAACACGTCCCACAGCTATACGTCCCGTATATGTCGAATAATCCAAAGAAGTTATAAGCATCTGAGGAGTACCGTCAAGACGTACTGGAGCAGGAATATGCTCAATAATCGTATCCAGCAAATACGTAATGTCGCCAGTCGGCTTGCTCCAATCCGGTCCCATCCAGCCGTTCTTTGCAGAACCGTACACTACAGGGAAGTCAAGCTGTTCTTCTGTCGCATTAAGATTGCACATCAGGTCAAACACCATCTCATAGACTTCTTCCGGTCTGCAGTTTGGCTTATCGACCTTATTAACAACAACAACCGGTTTAAGACCTATTTCAAGAGCTTTCTGAAGAACGAAGCGAGTCTGAGGCATAGGACCTTCAAATGCATCAACCAGAAGGATGCATCCATCTGCCATATTGAGCACACGCTCAACCTCACCTCCGAAATCGCTGTGTCCCGGAGTATCGATAATGTTAATCTTTGTACCCTTATAATTGATAGACACATTCTTTGAAAGAATAGTTATACCCCTTTCCCTTTCAAGTTCATTGTTGTCCAAAATCAAATCGCCAGTCTGCTGGTTGCTACGGAACAGATGACCGGCCAAAAGCATTTTGTCTACCAGTGTAGTCTTTCCGTGGTCGACATGTGCGATGATTGCAATGTTTCTAATGTCCTGCATACACTCTTTACCTTTCTATATTTAATATAAAGCCCTTCATAGCTGACGTGAAATATACAGGATTTGAACATTCTGTACAGGATGTCGGCCGAAAAGCGATGCAAAGTTAGCTTTTTTTTCTTATATAAAGTTGCGATTATCAAAATAATACGTACCTTTGCACCCGCAATCAAGTTTTATACACAAAATTTTATTTATATGTACTTAGATTCAGCTAAAAAACAAGAAATCTTTAGCCAGTACGGAAAGTCTAACACAGATACTGGTTCTTGCGAGAGCCAGATAGCTTTGTTTTCATACCGTATCAGCCGTTTGACCGAACACATGAAGGCCAATCACAAAGATTATAGCACTAACAGAGCTCTGGTTAAGCTTGTCGGCAAAAGACGCAGCATGCTCAACTACCTCAAGAAGAAAGACATCGAACGCTATCGTGCTATTGTAAAAGCACTCGGATTGCGTAAATAATCTTTCCGAACAGCTAAAAACAAAAGAACAGGGGATGCACCGCAAGGTTCATCCCCTGTTTTTTGTACCAAACTTTATTATGTAAATATTAAAGACCGGCAATAAGCTCACTCATACCGGTCTTTAATACATATATTATAATCAGCCATCAATACATAGTTCACAGCATCATATCAAATTCAGCCATTGAAGCATCACGAGAAAAAGAAGTAAAACGAAAGTATCTAGCCTCAGTTTTCTTGAAGACTACAGGAGCAAAATAAGGCAGCCAATTACCCTCTGAAACAATATTCCATGAAACTCCGTCAGTGCTGACCTCTAGTCTATACTTTCTAACCTGTCCCCCGGACGATTTATCTTGACGCGGAGTACACAAGAATCCAGCCACATCATACACACGTCCCATATCAACCTCCAAATAATGAGGGAATGGAGCAGGACTGCTGTATCTTGAATGCCACATCGTCATACAATCCCCATCAATAGCCTTATAGGCCTCACACTGTTCCGCATCATATTCCTGACTGCTGAAACTGCAAAGTTTCCATCCTTTCTTCGGAACCATCCTTTCCGGCAAAGCGTCCTTCCATTCACCTGTTTTCCAGTTCATGTCAAAAGTTCGTCTATAGTCGAATATACACTTGCCACCTTTGAATTCAATAGGAAAAACTATGGTTTTAGACGATGGAAGATCTGGATCTTGCCATCTATCTCCAACATAAAGATACGAAAAACCGTTCTTGTTTGGAATTTTAAGAACAGAAGCAGCCTGAGTATCAAAAGCGATATTATTACCCACGTCACTCAACTCAGACCATCCGGAAGTCAAAGATTTCGAATATGCCACCTTGCACTGATTAGGGTCCCATCCTGTACATGCCGACGAAAGCATGAAATAAGTATCCCCCACTCTGACTATAGCAGGAGCCTCACGTCTGTCACCGGCAAAAAGAGTAGTATGCGAAACTGCACTCAGATAATCATCCGACAATTTGAACAACCCCAAGTCCTGATTTTCATTTGTTGTTGATATGAAATAAGCAGTTCCATCATCATCGACAAAAACATTGCAATCACGAGATTTTATTCCGAGCGGACGACCTGCCCAATGAAATTTATAAGCGCCATTGACCGAGTCACAATAAAAAACTGCGGCCTCAGATGCACCATAGTTGGCCTGTTCCCAATGACACCACACCACATACTTGCCGGTATTCTTGCAATACATAAGTTTCGGGCGTTCAATGAAGCGACTGCCGTCAGCAAGCGCCGGATGAGTTTCAGGAGATATAATTTTGCGTTCAAACTTCCAATGCACAAAATCTTTCGACGAATACATGTTTACGTCCGGATGCCACATATTCGAACGGTCCTCACCTATCATATACCACGTATCACCAACTTTAAGAAATCCGGCACCATGAGCCTGCACATCCTTACCATCAGTGTCAATCCACATATCGCCGTTAGAAATGGTAGTCCAGCCAGAAGCCCTTCCACCAACGGATTTCCCTGTACTGCAGACACCATCAGCACCTGCAATATCCACAGAAGCAGAGGCACCAGCCGCGCAAAGCAACATAGAAAAGAACAAACAATAGATTTTTTTCATAATACCACTTTAAGCAATTTATAAAACATGCGGAATCCGTACATCTTAGATGTGCAGACCCCGCACTTATTTTTAAACATATAAGATTAAATTCCAGTAAAAGCCTACTACAGCACCTGACTTCCAGGTTTTACCTCCTTGTCCACAGTTGTAACCGACAATGAGCCATCCCAGTTCTCAGCAGAAAGAATCATGCCCTCACTGACAAGGCCGTTCTTGAACTGTCTAGGTGCCAAGTTTGCGATGAAACATACCTGCTTGCCTTTAAGCTGTTCAGGCTCATAATGCTGAGCAATACCGCTGACAATCACGCGCTTCTCCAATCCGTCATCAATCAGGAATTTAAGAAGTTTCTTCATCTTAGGAACACGTTCGCATTCCAGGACCGTTCCCACTCTGATATCCAGCTTTTCAAAATCCTCGAAAGCAATATTTTCCTTTATAGGCTTAGCCTTGTACGCCGCCGCCTCATTGGCCTTCTTGGTTGCAAGCAGCTTATCGACCTGAGCCTGAATGACATCATCCTCGATTTTCTCGAAAAGAAGTGAAGGTTTTGCCAGTTGTTTTCCAGCAGGAAGCAAATCAGTAGAGCCAAGTTCATCCCACTTGAACTCTTCCATATTAATCATTTCCCTGAGCTTCTTGCTTGAGAAAGGTAAGAAAGGTTCAAAAGCAATGGCAAGATTAGCTGTAAGCTGTAAGGATATATAAATGATGGTCTTTACACGTTCAGGATCAGTCTTGATAAGTTTCCAAGGCTCTGCATCAGCTATATACTTGTTGCCGATACGCGCAAGATTCATAGCTTCCTTCTGAGCATCGCGGAACTTGAAGTTGTCAAGCAAAGCCTCAACCTTCTGCTTGACATCCTTGAACTCGTCAAGCGTCTGCTTGTCCGTTTCTGTGAGCTCGCCGCACTCTGGAACCACGCCGTTATAATACTTCTGTGTAAGCTGAAGTGCACGATTAACAAAGTTTCCGTAAACAGCTACAAGTTCGTTGTTGTTGCGAGCCTGATAATCCTTCCACGTGAAGTCATTATCTTTTGTTTCTGGAGCATTTGCTGTAAGCACATATCTCAACACGTCCTGCTTGCCAGGCATATCTACAAGATATTCATTAAGCCATACAGCCCAATTGCGGCTTGTAGAAATCTTATCGCCTTCAAGATTCAAGAACTCATTGCTAGGGACATTATCCGGCAGGATATAACCGCCATGCGCCTTGAGCATAACCGGGAACACAATGCAGTGGAACACTATATTGTCCTTTCCTATAAAGTGTACGAGCCTTGTTTCGGAATCCTTCCACCATGTTTCCCAATTACCCTTTTCTGGATGAGCCTCGCACAGCTCTTTTGTATTAGATATATAACCTATAGGTGCGTCAAACCAAACATAAAGCACCTTACCTTCAGCGCCCTCAACCGGAACAGGGATACCCCAATCAAGGTCACGCGTTACAGCTCTTGGCTTCAGACCTGTATCCAGCCAACTCTTGCACTGACCATAAACGTTCGGTCTCCATTCCTTGTGTTCTTCCAATATCCATTTTTCGAGCCACTCCTGATACTCGTTAAGAGGAAGATACCAATGAGTAGTAGGCCTCTTGACCAATGGATTGCCGGTCAACGCATTCACAGGATTTATGAGTTCGTCCGGAGAGAGCGTGCTTCCGCACTTCTCGCACTGGTCGCCGTACGCACCCTGAGCATGACATCTAGGGCACTCGCCTTTAATATTACGGTCTGTAAGGAACTGTCCTGCACCCTCATCGTAGAACTGTTCAGACTCTATCTTCACGAATTTTCCGTCGTCATATAGTTTCTTGAAGAAGTCCGACGCCACATGGCAGTGAGTTTCAGACGTAGTACGTGAATAAATATCAAATGATATGCCGAATTCTTCAAAAGATTCCTTGATAATCTTATGATATCTGTCAACCACATCCTGCGGTGTGCATCCTTCTTTCTTGGCACGGATAGTTACAGGCACACCATGTTCATCGCTACCACCAATAAACAAAACGTCTTCTCCCTTAAGACGAAGATATCTGACATAAATATCTGCAGGTACATATACACCGGCCAAATGTCCGATATGTACCGGACCATTGGCATAAGGCAGTGCAGATGTAACCAATGTACGTTTAAACTTTTTTTCCATTAAGCTGATAATATTTACCTATCTTTCTTTTTGCAAATATACGATTTTCAAGACAATATACAGTCCGCAAAAGTGCTTTACTTGTATTTTTTACGCTTATCTGTTCTGCAATCCAGCCTTTTGCCGCTCAAGCCACTCTTCTTTGGTTCTGCGCCACCGTTTATGGCTCCACAACCATATTGCAGGATTCTTCACAATATCAGACTCAAGCATGCGCATATACATATCTGTAAGATCGAAGTCATCGAATTTCTCTGGCACATCGGTCATAAGGATAAGGTCGCAGTGATAATAGCCACGCTTCGGGCGCGTCATACGTCCATAATATATCATTGTCGCGCCTATTTTCTTTGCAATTTCTTCTGTACCGGTAAACACAGCCGTTTCCCGATTAAGGAAGTGTGTAAAATGATGGATACTGTTCCACTTAGGCAATTGGTCCGAAATAAATCCGACCACCACCTTCAATCCCTCCTTCTTCATCTGTATGATTCTGCGCAGAGTCTTCTTCATCGGAATACATTCACCGCCATACTGCTCACGAAGCTCTATAAAAATCTTGTCGGCTATCTTGTTGTACAGCGGATGATAAATTTGTGTACAATGAGCATAAGGCATCCAATACTGAAGAGATGCAATCCACTCCCAATTGCCGTAATGCCCCAAATACAGAAACAAGAAATCCTTGCCGTCATCGAATCTACGTTTTGCATCATCCAGTCCGCTGAATGTCATGCGCCTCATCATTTCCTCTTTGGACATGGAAAACAACTTTATATTTTCTACGATATAGTCACAAAAGAAATGATAGAAATCCTTCTCGACACTTGCCAGATAAGCATTATCCCTTTCCGGAAATGAGCCGGCAAGATTTTGTCTGACAACTTTTCTGCGATATCCAACAACATGATAAACTATTATATAAATGAAATCAGATATTGCATACAATACAGTCATCGGCAAAAGAGACAAAAGCCAGAAAAAGCCGAAAATAAATTTATACTTCAGAGTCTGCAAGACATTAGACATAAAACAGAATTTCTATTAATTAAAAAATGCGCATAGTCGGCACATTCATACATAAAAAGCAAGAAATCTGCACGTCGTCGACAAAATGACGTACAGTCCAGCCGTAAAAAACTGCACATTGAAAATCATTCAATTCCCAAAATTCCGAACACGCGACTCATAATCTGGTCATTGGAAATATTGTGCATACATCTGTAATCACCATACCTGCACGGTTTATTTCCGTAGACAGAACAAGGACGGCATTCCAAATCAAGCTGAACGACATTCTCAGACGACTGGTTCCATCCGAGGAATCCCGCCTTCGGATGCGTTGCTCCCCAAACAGAAACAACCGGAACTGCCACAAGCGAAGCCATATGCATATTGGCTGAATCCATAGCCACCATGCAGTCCAGCTGGCTCATCAGAAGAATCTCTTCTTTCAGTCCACCCATCAAACCGCACACCGACCTGACATTCTTGGTTTCCCAAGTTTTAAGCAATGCACTTTCCTTCTTGCCTGCACCGAACAGGAAAACCTGACACCCGGCCATAGCTATGCACTCTGCAAGCGTACGCATCCTATCCAACGGATACACTTTCCCTTCATGAGCGGCAAAAGGCGCAATGCCGACCCACTTGTCACCGCTTTTTTTTGTGCCGACTGCGTTCCACACAGCCGACATATCTTCAGACGACTTATCGAAGGCACATACAAAGTCAGGTTCTGATACAAATCCCAGCGCGCTGAACACATCTGCGTATCTCGAGAATGATGATTTCAGAGCATCGCACGTCCGACCGTGTCCAAGAAGAGCCTTTTTCGAAGCACGCCCCTTGTCTATCACCTTTACAGGCACACCTGACATACGGAACCGCCACTTAAGGTATTTTGTCCGGAGCACATCATGCAAATCAGCTACTGCATCATATTTCTCGGCCTTAAGTTCAGAAAAAAGACGTTCGAGTCCGGATATACCTTTATAATCGTTCAGTTTTACACCTTTAACTTCTACATTATCAGGCATCCAACTGAAAAACGGCACCAACCTGCTCACCGTAAGCACTGTCACATGCAGGTCCGGGCAGCGTCTTGCGAGCGAATCAATCACAGGCACAGTCATAGCAACGTCACCCATTGCCGAAAAGCGTATGGCCAACAGTTTCCTTATCATAAAAAGACAGATTCTATTTCCCCAAAAGCACCAAATATTTTACTGTTTACCGTACAGAACAGGGTTTGTACTTGGGTCGTTATACATCTTCATCTGCTTATATACCTTCATATATTTTTTCCCGGCCTCGATGTCAGACAACAGCTGGTCAATGGCAGAAGCAAGATCCTTTCGCTGTTCCAACAGCACTGCCAGCTTTCTGCTGCACTGTTCCTTATGCTTCTCGTCAGCATCCTTGCGCTCCACCTGCTCTTTCATGTGATAAATTTTCAGTTCCAGAATGCTGAGCCTGTCAACAGCCCATGCAGGACTCTCGGTATTGATGACTGCATCCGGCAGAACCGTTACATCCTTGTACTTGTCAAGAAAATAGCTGTCTATCATTTCAACCAAATCCGTTCTGTCCTGATTGCTCTTGTCGATTCTGCGTTTGATTGCGAGAGCCTCAACAGGATTTATTTCCGGGTCGCGGATTATATCTTCAAGATGCCACTGCACTGTATCTATCCAATTTTTCAGATAAAGATAATATTCGATACTGCGTTCCTCATAGGGATTGTTTATAGGTGTGTCAACATTGTCATTCACATGATAATCACTTATGGCCTTTTCAAATATTGGCATCGAAAGCTGCGTAAATGTCATACCGTATATTTTTAGTTTTTATTGTTCATATTCAAAAGCATAACAGTCCAAAAAATATAAAATCGGCCGTATGCCTATACAAATCACTTATTGCAAATCTATATAATCTTTCTGAATAACACAACTCATTATACCAAATTTGCTAACTTTGCCGGCATGAAAGCGGTAGTAGACGATAAAATACCTTTTATCAAAGGTGAAATAGAAAAATTGGTAGACATCGTGGAATACATACCAGGAAGCGAAATCAGCCGAAAGGATGTTCACGATGCAGAAATACTCGTTGTACGCACACGTACACGATGCGACAGTAACCTGCTTGACGGCACGAATGTGAAACTGATAATTTCTGCAACAATAGGATTCGACCATATAGACACAGCCTATTGCAGTGCCAAAGGCATAAAATGGACCAATTGCCCAGGATGCAACGCACCTTCAGTCCGCCAATACATTCATGCCGTACTGCTTCTGCTCAAGCGCGAACGCGGATTCGACCTATCAGAAAAGACAATCGGAATAGTAGGAGCCGGACACGTCGGCTCGCTTATCGTAGAAGATGCCCGACTGCTAGGAATGAATGTGCTCGTCAATGACCCGATACGGCAGATGAACGAACCTGACGGCGATTTCGTATCACTGGAAGAAATTGCAGACAGATGCGATATAATATCTTTCCACACTCCACTGACAACCGATGGCCCATTCCCTACATTTCATCTGGCCGACAAACATTTCTTTGAACATCTTCACAAGCATCCTGTACTAATGAACAGCGGACGAGGTTCAGTCGTCGACAACGACCTGCTTCTGTCAGCACTCAAACAAGGTATCGTCAGCGAAGCTGTCATTGACACATGGGAACATGAGCCGCACATCAACCTCGAACTTCTCGACCGCACATTCATCGGCACGCCGCACATTGCCGGATATTCAGCCGACGGCAAAGCTACAGCTACCCGCATGTCGCTCCAGGCCTTGTGCAAATATTTAGGAAAGCCGTTCACGCTTGATATCCGAGCGCCGAAACTGCCGGAATCACAACGTCCTACTTCTTCTGATCCAGAAGAGGCCGCTCTACAGCTCTACAATCCTCACAGAGATTCTGACGCATTGAAAAACAACCCTGAAATGTTCGAACATCTTAGAGGCAACTACCCTCTGCGAAGGGAATATGCCGACTGACGCCGACTATTCACCTTCCGCCTCCCGTCTGTCGAAAAGTTCGGGATTGTCAGCAAGCTCTTTTTCCACTTGCTTGTACGACCTGTAAGGGTCGAAATATTTGAAGCCATGCATAGTCGGCAACTTTTTCGGGGTCATATAATCCTCGCCGAAATAGCAAACGAGCGCACCATGTATCCCATTAGGTGCAGGCATCTTCAATCCTTCAAAATCAAGGTATATCACATCCTGATAATCCTCACGGGCGCGGATTCGCTTTCTGTTGCTGTACTTGTATGCAGCAGGTGATATCCGCCTGCATTTGTCGGCATCAATCATGCGGAACATACTTTCATACAGAGCAAATGCCCTTCTATACGGAACAACAGAATAAAAGGCTTTTGAGAATACGGCCAGCACCTTCTTGCCAAACGATTTATTCTCGTCCATACGGCTCAGATATGCTCTGATGGTTTTCTTTATCACCATTGTGGAGGTACGATGCAGAAAGCGCAAGAAAGGATTCTCTATGAACCCGTCAAGAACGAAAATATCAATATCTATTCCACGGCAATACTTCTTTCCCAACTCGGATTTGCCGATAGCAGCAGTTTCTATATTCCGTACCTGTCCGTGACCGCAATAATAGCCTTCGTCAGTATAAGTACATTGAAAAAAATAAGGAGCCTTGAATTCCTCAGAAGCAATCTTTACCAACTTATCATAATCTTTGCGCATCATGATAAAATCTATATCATCATCCCATGGAATAAAGCCCTTATGCCTTACTGCGCCCAGAAGGGTACCGCTGTCCATCCAGCACTTGAGTCCGTTGCGCTTGCATACATCAATCAATTTAAGCGCAAGATCCAGCTCAATAGTCCAAACCTTCTTCATTCTTGACGACACGACATACCCATTACGGTCTTCTTCATTTAAAAAATCATCGGTCAGTGCATAACGCAGTTCATCACTTATAGGCAATCCCTTCAATCCGCTTTTATCATGTTCTTCAGAAACCATACTATTCTTTTATTGTTGCAAACCATTCCAAAAAACAGCCGTGCACAAAATCACGGCAGACATATTTCATATGCAGGCTCAAAGCCGGCACGAAGCCCAGCAAGCCAATCATAAGACAAATGTATACATTTTTCCACACAAGACTCCGTTTTGTCCGCTCATTTTGACAAAACGGAACACATATTGCCTTTACAGAAATATAAAGAGCCTAACATCACCCATTTTTTGCCAATATCAGGATTTTTACATAATTTCGCCCCATAATACAAAAAACATCTTCAGCATTATGAAAACAGTACTTACTGTCGGGGTTTATGATTTGCTTCATATCGGACATATTGAACTATTCAGGAAATCGCGTGCACTAGGCGACCGCCTGATTGTCGCCGTACAAGATTCCGAATATGTAAAGCTGTTCAAACCGGAAGCCAATCTCGTATATTCAACAGAAGAACGTTGCTACATGGTAAAAGCCATAAGATACGTAGACGAGGTTGTCGTATACACCAGTGCCGACAAGATTGTCCGCGAAGTCGATTTCGACATCTTTGCCAAAGGGCCAGACCAGAACCACGAGGCATTTCAGAAAGCTGAAGCATACTGCAAGGAACACGGGAAACAGATAGTTGTACTTCCGCGAACAGAAGGCATATCATCCTCGGAATTGAAGAACCTCATCAAAAATATGAAATAACCGCAGCGTCATTATTTCCCGCGTTTGGCAATCACCGAACAGGCCTCATCAAACGCTCTCCTAAAAAAATATCCGCTGCACAGCTTTTCCCTGAAAGCACCGACAGAAGCTTTGATTTCGTCATATTCCTGATTGCTTATGTCACGCAACTCCTCAGACATCTCAGCCAACGAAGACACACATATACCCAACTTGTTGTCCATAATGAATTGCGCCATAGCCGACTGATCCCACATTATTACCGGCAAGCCTGCACAAAGATAGAAAGAAGTCTTGTGGGGATTATTTATACGAAGATATTCGCCCCAATTGCCGGAACATTCATCTATGGTATCGCCATCCCAAACCAAGCCCCAATCTCCATCTACACTCTCAATAAACTTATCTGAATCCACAAATCCGTGATAATGAATATTGCGCCACGCAGATGCCGCCGTCTCGTCCAGACCGCGTCCGTAGACATCCAGCACGCATCCGTCGAGATGTTCATCCAGGTCATAAAGAAAAGCATTTTTTCTCACCCCAAGAGCTCCAGCATAGACAATGCGCCTAGGGTCATGCGGAGCGCCATATCCAGTAGGAGAAGAAGAAGACAAGTAATCGAATATTCCCAGCTCGCACATCGGAATTCGGCAACCATGCTCCTTAAGCCAAGATTTCATTGAAAAATTATGAACAATGATACAATCTGTGTGGGATAATCTCCTGATTTCCTGCGGAGCCGTAAGTTTGTGACGTCTGAACGTTCCCAAATCATGTATAATAGTTACCGTATATGCACCCTTCATACGTGCTATACGGCACAATACCGAATAGTATTTCTTGAACGGATACTGTATAAGCAATATATCGTTTCTGTGCAATGCAAACGGCAAACGCAGCACACTCAACAATTTGCTGAAAAACACAGCAACCTTGCCGTTTCCACCGAACGAGATTGCCAAATCTCTGAAACCGGCGGCAGACATTATTTCATCAATATCGTTCTTAGCCTTATTGCGTGACTTGATACCAAGATAACAGTTCATGATATATTCAAATTACTTGTTCTAAAAATTCTTTTGCCTCACCAAAATATGATGCAGTTTCAGACATTCTCAATGAAGCTGGCTTATTCCGTAAGGTGTTGCGACCACTCCAGTCTTCTGAGTATTCTTCATTATGGACCTATTCTTTTCCATCGATTCACGCGTCTTGTACGGACGTTTATGGTCAAGGTGCAGTACTATAGCCGAATATCTTATCTGACGTGGTTTTATGCCCATATTTACCATACGAAGGCCCAGTTCACGATCTTGCCCTCCATAATGCATCTCTTCATTGAAACCGTTGACAGCTAGAAGGTCCTTGCGCCAACCGGAAGAATTGCACCCGTTCCATGTTGCATGTGCAGGAGTCACAGCATTCATAAACCTGGCAAACGCATCATTTCCGAACAGCTTGGTACACTTGAAATTACGCTTCAATCCATGTCCGACAAGCCATTTCAAAGAGAAAGCACGCCCTGTGCTTACATCTTCTTTTGATAAAGCCAGACTAAGATTCATCGGCAGCTTGAAATAACCGCCAGACAAGAACATGCCCTGCCTTGCATATCGGCGATGCGTTTCGATGAAATCGCGCCGCGGGATGCAGTCCTGATCCGTAAAAATCAGATAATCAGCCTTTGCCTCAAGCAATGCACTATTCAGAATACGGGATTTCTGGAATCCGCGGTCTTCATGCCATACATGACGTATAGGAAGAACGTCCTTGAAACTATCTATCAGGACGCGTGTATCATCACGCGAACCGTCATCAGCAATAATTATCTCATCCGGTCTGCACGTCTGATACAGATATCCCCAAAGCGTCTTTTCAAGCCATCTGGGGTTATTGTATGTAGAGATTATAATTCCTATACTGAAATTTTCCATATTAACCACTTTAAAGTTACATGATTGTCAACGGCACTGTGCCATATATATATCATAAAGTCCAAACCTGGCACAAAGCTTGCTCCACTGAACATCATTCATATTGACATGGCCGTTGTTGCGCCGCTGCAGGCCGGAAGTTCTGCTACCAGGAAGTTCTATGGGCCTGGCGAAATACCTGCCACCACCGGCAACCTTAACGCCACGCATGAGTTCATTGGCCTTCAACCACAAATCATCGGCATACAGACAATCTTCCGAGATAACGGTCATATCAAAAATACGTTCGTCAAAACATCCAGGAGGGTACAAGACTCCGCCGCAGCCGATGGCTGTATTACGACAAGAACAGACGTACTCTCCAGAAACAAATTTCTTCCAATTCCTATAAGGTGCAAAACCTCCATCTTCAACAGCCAACTGTCTGAACACATTTGCACAGACAGAATGCTCAAATCGGCAGCTCAGCAACAGCAGACGCTCAAGAGTATCGGTCTGATATATGACATCATCGTCAACCGTTACAATACGGCAGTCCGAAAATTCCTTGAAAGCATAAAAATATTTCTTATGCGAACGAATGTTTCCAGACACGAACCTTATGTCAAGCCCATTGCACGTAAGCTTCAGCAATGTATCAGGAAGTTCATCCTTACGCCTAGGAAATTCCTCGGCAGACAGCCATAATACAATCCTGCTCGGCATAACAGTCTGCCGGAACAGCGACCTGACGGTCATATACAACTTATCCATTCGCGGCGGAAATGATGTCAGTGACACAACAACATTGCTGTTCGGATCAAGTTCATGCAAAGGCATATCATTGCCGTATAGGTCGACCACCTTACGGCGCAGATGCGATATCATCATCCTGCAAGGCAGCGACAGCACATGCTTGCCGATAAAACCAGAACCCTTGTAGCCGTCAAGCTTCTGTTCCAGACGGCTGTAACATTCATAATATTTATCGGCCAGAAGCCCTGGATTTTCAGTCTTACTGTAATTACTTGTGCTCATAGCGAAGACCTCAGTTCTTTTTTCTACGTAGTTTAAACATTCTGCGCAAGCGCTTCATACGCTCGAAATCAGAAAGCGCCTTCATCACCTCGTCAACACACTCCTGCTCATCCCATTGACGTTCAGCGGCATAAGCACGAACAATCTTCTCCAACAGGTCACGATGATGGCTGACACGTTTCATATTGTCCAGACAGGTCTTTCGAGAAGGCTTATCGACAAACTTTGACCTGTTTGTATCTATAACAACAAACTCCACACTGTCATCCGGCATTCTACGATATAGAATATTGCTCAGATTGAGATCTCCATGAAGAAATCCACGGCGATGCATATCTGCGATAAACCGTCCAAGACGCACAGACATATCTGCGACCGAGGATGAATCATTCATTACAGACGCTACAGAACCGTACGTACATTCTTCCGATACAAAAAATCCTGTATTGAACAATAGTCCTGAAGACAATTCAACACAAGCAATGCCTGTCGGAGTCTTGATGCCCATATTCTTCAATCGTCCTGCATAGAGATAGGCCCGCATAGCCTTGCTCTTCCGCCAGAAAGTATATGCAATGCGCTGAATGAGATTAGGAGTCTTGTATCTTTTGACAATGACAATCTGACCTCCAACTGCAAATCTTTTCACAGTATTACGGCCACGGTATAATAAATCTCCTTCACGGTCAAACAAGCACGGAAGTTCTTCGATCCATGCTTTCAGATGTCCGTAATCAGGATTTAGCGCTATATTCATAATTGAAATATTCAAACTCTTTAGCAAATTCATACAAAACTATGCAAAAAGTTCCATTCTTGCCAAAAAACAATATACAAAATGACTTTTATGCGCATAAGCAAGAGTCTGTAATATATCAACGCATCAATTGCCCGACTCGTCCAATCGTTTATTCCATAGATACTTTCTTGTATCTGCGGCAATGACCCCGGAAAGCAGGAGCAGCGACAAAAGGTTTGGTATGGCCATCAAAGCATTCATGCTGTCGGCCAAATTCCAAACAACGGTAAGATTGAGTACCGAACCAGCATATATTGCGCCTATCCATATTATACGGTAATATTTTATCAGGCGTTTGCCTCCGAGATATTCAATGGCTCTCTCTGCGTAGTAGCTCCAGCCTAAAATTGTTGAAAAGGCAAAAGTCAAAATTCCTACAGTAAGCACAATCGTACCGACTACAGGAATCTTTGCAAACGCAGCTTTTGTCAGTGCACCTCCCTGAGTACTGTCAATATCCGGAAAAGCAAGAATACTGCTGACAAGAACCAGACCTGTAAGTCCGCAGACTACCACTGTATCCCAAAATGTTCCGGTAGAAGAAACCAAAGCCTGGCGTACCGGATTGCGGGTCTGTGCGGCGGCGGCGACGATGGGAGCAGAACCCAGTCCCGACTCATTGGAGAACAATCCGCGCGCGATGCCGTAACGAGCAGCCATCATGACCGTTGCTCCGGCAAAACCGCCTCCTGCTGAACGTGTACTGAAGGCTGACTCTATGATAAGCCTGAACGATTCTCCAAGATATTCACGATTCAGGAAAAGTATGAACAGACAGCCTGCCACATAAAAAACAGCCATAAAAGGTACTAGACCAGTACACACAACAGCTATGCCGCGAACGCCGAAAAACACTACCAGGGCCACTAGCACACACATGACGGCTCCAGTCAGATAAGGCGATATGCCGAAACTCTCATTTACCAGAAGCGATATCGAATTGGCCTGAACGGTATTTCCGATTCCAAAAGCCGCTATGGCAGTAAACACACAGAAGAGAACCGCCAGCCATTTCATGCCCAAACCGCGCTCAAGCGCATACATAGGTCCGCCAAGCATCTTTCCAGACGGAGTCTTAACACGATATTTTATTGCAAGCAATCCCTCGCCGTACTTTGTAGCAATTCCAAGGACTCCAGTAATCCAGCACCAGAAGACAGCACCTGGGCCTCCGAGAGATACAGCTGTGGCTACACCTATAATATTTCCAGTTCCTATCGTTGCCGCCAACGAGGTGGCAAGTGCTCCAAACTGACTAATATCGCCCTTTGCCTCTCTGTCTTTTGACAATGACAATCTTATAGCTGTAAAAATCTTGCGCTGGGGTATTCCCAGTCTGAAAGTCAAAAAGAGGTGTGTGCCAAGAAGCATCACAATCATAGGCCAATCCCAAAGCCATCCGCTCAAATCGGCAAGAAAAGAAGATAATGTTTCCATAAGCAGTGCAAATTGTGCATCACAATGAAACACTTTTGTGTAAATTATAATGCATAAATGTAGGTATTATTTGCAAAGATAAGTAAATATGACATCCATACCGACATTTCTATTTGCAATATTTTATATTTTTGTTTTCCAACAAAGTATTACGACAAATGTACAGACAGAACAAAGACGAATCGGACGAGCTTCAAACCAGAGGGCTGATGTTTCTTGACCTCTCCAACGACAACAGTTCAAAATCGACGGTAAAAGACCGCATATTCAGCGGCACAGTTATTCTGGCATGTTTCGACGGCAATGCTGAATTGACCGTAAACGGCAAGATATTCTCTCTGTCAAAAGGTGAGCTTATGGCTGTCCTGCCTATGCAGGAGATGAAAATGCAGAATACTGGCTCAGAATGCAATATCAAAGCCATTCTGCTGTCTGAAGAATTTCTAAACGGCATTCCTTTCCGCCCTGACCTGGACCTTCTCAAGGAGACATACATACATCCGCACATCGTACCAGACGAAAAGTCGATGAATGACATATCAATACTTTTCGACATGGCCTTGAGGCGGGACGCCAATGATGCATGTTCGGACAACATACAAAAGGCCCTGGCCATATCCATTCTTACCATTGCCGCCACACAGGTGAAGAAAAGCACTACGGCATGCAAAAAAGAAAGTACAAGACAAGGGACCATAACAAAAGCGTTCATCGACATGCTTCTCAAAAACTTCCACAATGAGAGAAGCACGGCATATTACGCAGAAAGACTGTGCGTAACATCAAAATATCTGTGCACAGCGGTGAAATCTGCAACAGGACACACAATACAGGAATGGGCAAACGAAATAACGGCCAACGAAGCAAAAAGACTTCTCTGCATTACCGACAACTCCGTAAAGATGATTTCTGAAGCTCTGAATTTCTCTACACCGGCGTCATTCATTCGTTTTTTCAGGAAAAACGCAGGCCTGACACCAATGGAATACAGACGCAGAAACATAAGAGACTGAAACAGACAGTTAGAACTGTCCGTTACAGTCATCAACCTAATTACGATTTCTTTTTATTGACAATTGCCATAAATTCATCGCCTGTAATTGTCTCTTTTTCCATAAGATAAGAAGCAGCTTCATGCATTATTTCCATATTTTCCGATATTATTCGGCGTGCCTTCTCATGTGCATCCTTTATAATCTGAAGAGCTTCAGCATCGACATCGGCAGAAGTTGCTGACGAACAAGTCAATGACGTGTCACCGCCAAGATATGAATTAGACGTGGTTTCCAGCTGCATCATGTCGTATTTCTTGCTCATTCCATATTTTGTAACCATTGCTCTAGCCAAACGTGTAGCCTGTTCTATATCGTTGGATGCTCCGGTAGTTACCGTGCCGCACACGACTTCTTCCGCGGCACGTCCTCCTGTCAGAGTTGCAATGCGGTTGAAGAGGTCGTCTTTGCTGAGAAGTACCTGCTCGCTGCTGTCAACCTGCATTGTATAGCCCAATGCGCCAGAAGTACGCGGAATTATTGTAATCTTGTGAACCGGTGCCGAATGCGACTGCATGGCGGCAACGAGGGCATGGCCGATTTCATGGTATGACACAATCTTCTTGTCGGAATCGGATATGACCTTACCTTTCTTCTGAACACCGGCAATGACATTTTCTACACTTTCTTCAATATCGGCTGTTTCAACAACCGAACGGCCCATCCTGACGGCACGCAGAGCAGCCTCATTGATGATATTTGCCAATTCTGCGCCCGACGAACCAGCCGTAGCACGAGCCACTACGTCCAAATCAACATTATTGTGCTTTACTTTCTTCAGATGCACCTCTAGTATGGCCTTGCGTCCTTCCAAATCAGGAAGTTCCATCTGTATGCGCCTGTCGAAACGGCCTGGACGCAGCAGAGCCTTATCAAGACTGTCAGGCCGGTTGGTGGCTGCCAGTATGACAACACCTTTGCGCGCATCGAATCCATCCATCTCGGTCAACAGCTGATTAAGTGTCTGTTCACGTTCATCATTGCCGAAGGTTGCATCGCGCTTCTTACCAATAGCATCTATCTCATCAATGAATATTATGCATGGGGCTTTCTCATTGGCCTGCTTGAAAAGGTCGCGTACCTTGGCCGCACCCATTCCAGCAAACATCTGTACGAACTCCGAACCTGACATGGAGAAAAACGGGACCTTGGCCTCACCGGCAACGGCACGTGCAATGAGAGTCTTACCTGTTCCAGGAGGTCCCACCAGCAGGGCTCCTTTGGGCAGTGATGCACCGATATCGGTATATTTTGACGGGTTATGCAGGAAATCCACTATTTCAGCCAGAGCATCCTTGGCCTCATCCTGTCCGGCGACATCGGCAAATGTTGTCTTCACATCAGAATCGGCATATATCTTGGCTCCACTGCTGCCGAACGACATGAAATTACCGCTTCCGCCCAAACGCGACTGTATGCTCCGGCTTGTAAATTTCCAAATGAAATAGAATATGACACCTGGAAGAATCCACATCAGGATAAAATTGAGAAGCGGAGAGTCTTCTTTAGGTACGACTTTATTGAAGGTTATTTTACCGTCTTTATTTGTTCCTTTTGCTGACAACAACCTGTCGACCAGTTCCGGGTCGTCAACTTCACCGGTATGAAAGGCTGAGACATTGTCGCCTCCACGATTTACGGTAAAATAGATTTCACCGCTTTCTATGGCAACGTCGCTGACAAGTCCGCTGTCCACACACTCGATAAAACGGCCATAATCGACAGCCTCAACCCGTCTGTTCAGGAAATTAGGGAATACAAGTCCATTCAGCCCTAATACTATCAATATTCCTACCAGCAGCCCGACATAAGCATTACCGCCTTTCGGCGGCTGCTGTCCATTCTGAGCATTCTGCGTGTCTTGTTTCATATTAAATTATTTTTTCAGAGCAAATATCGCAACATGCCGTGACACAAACATTATCCAATAGTCAGAAAAAATATACCAACAGGCACATAAAAGCCGAAAACGCTGCAGGCGCCCGAAAGATGCGGCACGAGCGCTCGAAACCAGAATTTCGAGCGCCCGGAATTTATAAAACGATGGTCCAGAGATACATGACACGGGTCAATAAAGTCCGGAAAACCAGTCCTTGAAATCTGAAACCTTTTGACGGCTGACGATAATCTTTTCATCCGTATCGACTGTGAGATTGACCACCAACCGGCCAGTAAACCATACAGCCATATCCTTGACAGCCGACCGAGATATTATATACTGTCTGTTCACACGGAAAAAGGCCGATGGATCTATGCTTGCTGCAACTTCATCAAGTGTGTGCGGAATGAGAAGCTTTTCATTATGGGTTGTCACTGCATATACGGCACCTTCCTCAATATAGAAATATAGTACATCGGCAACGTCCAAAGGTATGAGCCTGTCGCCTTTGGCAGGAATGAGGAAATGCGAACGATACTGGGACGTCCGACGCATCGCACTCACCATATCACGTATGCTGTCCATGTCGCCCGAATGTGAGGATGTCAGGACATTGAGTTTATCAAGCGCCTTTCGGACATCGTCGACACGGATTGGTTTCAAAAGATAATCTATGCTGTTCACCTTGAATGCACGCAAGGCATATTCATCGTATGCGGTAGTAAAGATTATAGGACACGTTATACTTATTCTGTCAAACAGCTCGAACGATGACCCGTCGGACAAATGGATATCCATAAAGACTATATCAGGCATTGGATTCGAACCGAACCACTCTACTGTGTCATCTATACCTTCAAGTACGTCGACGACCTCTATAGAAGAATCCACCTGGGCCAAAATATTCGTCAAGCTACGCACGGCTGCACGTTCATCTTCAATTATCAATACTTTCATATATATGCTTTATTATTTTTCATACAAGAATAAGCGGAAGGGACTGTCACCAACCCCATACATCATTCTTCTTCACCCGGTCTGATGAGAGGCAGACGTACACAAAAAGTTTCCGAATTGCGTTCAACCACGATTCCCCGTCCATAAAGAAGTTTATAGCGTGTATCCAGATTATAAAGTCCGATGCGCACACCTTCACTCGGCGAAGTGCTGAAACGCGGTTGGATGTGGTTGCGTACGACAAGCCAATCATCTGTTTCGGTGACAATACTTATAGCAAGAGGCATCTTGCTGCTGACACGATTGTGCTTCACTGCATTTTCTATCAGCAGCTGCAGCGACATTGGAGGAAGCCTGCGCGTACGTGCTGTATCAGATATACATATGTTGAACTGCAGACTATCCTCGTAGCGCATCTTCTGAAGATAGATGTAAGCATCGGTATACGCCATCTCCTGAGCCAAATCGACTGTACGGTTACCGCTCTCCTGAAGTGAATAGCGCAACACACTGGACAACTCATGTATATAGTTCTTGGCCTTATCCGGCGATTCATCAACCAATACGGACAGTGTGTTGAGCGAATTGAAGAGCATGTGCGGATTAAGCTGGCTCTTCAGCGATTCATACTGGCTGCGGGCATTCTCGGTGGCCAGCTTCTGGTTTTCCACCGTCATGAGGTGCTGTCGGCGAAGAAGATACATGGCATAAGATGAGGAAAAGACTACTATGGCTGTTACGAAATCGCGCATGGGATGAGTTATGGCATAGACAACAGCATGCGACCTCGCTACCAGTCCCGTACTGCGGGAAAAGACCAACATGCGCGAAAGCTCACCAAGAAATATGGCGCCGGCATAAATGAACAAGAACGAAAGAAGTACATGCCATAGGGTTATGCGCCTGGACGGATCATTGAAGTGAAATACAGCCGAATTGGCAAGGAAGAGTATGATGGTCACGGCAAAATAGCATAAGCCGCCGGCTATGACATTGAGAAGAGAACGTTGGTACACATGCTCAAAAATGGCTTCATTGTCGAGCGCGACAGATAGTTCCGGCAGAATCGTCGCCAAAGATACAATCAACGATACCACAAGAAGTATCAAGATATTACCGGTTATCTTATTTTTTAAATCCATAGAACAAAAATAAGTATTTGAAATGAATAACTGATAAATATACAGAAACAAAAAAGATTGCCGCATGCACATCGCATACGCAGTAAGATGCTCCAACGGCTGATAATATCTGTTCAAACATGAAAAACGACAATTCGCTTCAAAAAGTCCAAACACTAGACTTTTTGCTACTAACTTTGCAGTGCAGTGATCAAAAGAGATTTTTTTCAAAGCGAACAAAAGTTATATTCAACATCAGGCAAAATCAAGGCAGATAAAAACATTTCTGCCGGAAATTGCCTTAAGGTAAAAGGACGGCAAATAAAGCCACACAAGAAGAAACAGAATGGGAAGAAGCATTAAGGATTATGCCCTGCTGATGCTCAAAGGCATGGGAATGGGCGCTGCAGACGTGGTCCCGGGCGTATCGGGGGGAACAATAGCGTTCATTGCCGGCATATATGACGAACTGATAAACTCGATTAAAAGCATCAACGGTGAGAGCCTGAAAATGCTGTTCACCGGAAAATTCGGAGCTTTTGCGAGAAAAATCAATGCACCGTTCCTTATTGCTCTGATTTCGGGCATAGCCATAAGCGTTTTCTCACTGGCAAAGCTTATCACGTGGCTTCTTACTGAACACCCGATACTGATATGGGCGTTCTTCTTCGGTCTTGTGCTTGCGTCGACATGGTTTGTCATGAAGGATATACGCGAATGGAATCTGAAGACAATACCTACATTCATAGCAGGGGCAGCAATAGCTTACTATATAACGGTGGCGACACCGGCTGACACGCCGTCAAACCTGCTGTTCATTTTCTGCTGCGGTGCCATTGCCATCTGCGCAATGATATTGCCGGGAATATCAGGGAGCTTCATACTGGTTCTGCTGGGAAAATATTTCTACATAATGGATGCCGTCAAGACATTCGACATTATAATATTGGCAGTATTCGGCGCAGGCGCTTTCATAGGAATAACGACATTTTCAAGAGTGCTGTCGTTTACGCTCAAGAGATTCAGGAACATGACTCTGGCCATGCTTACAGGATTCATGCTCGGTTCGCTCAACAAGGTTTGGCCTTGGAAAGAAACGACTGAAATGACAATTAACGGAGAAACATTTACGGCAGAAAGCAACATCTTGCCTAATGTGTATCTGGCAGAGGCCATCGGACTCATGGTGATTGGTTTCGCCAGCGTATATATATTGGAAAAACTTTCAAATAAAATATCTCAACCTAAAAACAAGTAACCTTAAAATACCTAGAGGTCTCTGACAATGGATTAGATGGATTGAACACACAAAGAATACGATATTGCAGAGACCGTATAAGATTCCTCGCCGCC